>ERZ773076.17-NODE-17-length-101801-cov-10.797476_pt1 | contig 101801 bp, 93 predicted proteins | sample MGYA00580613_ERZ773076 | MGnify/ENA primary metagenome ERZ773076 (study PRJEB29015, sample SAMEA2738005) | human oral metagenome | biome: human oral; feature: human-associated habitat; material: dental | place: China | collected 2057 ...
TATAAAACACCCCAAAAGTTAGATTTTTTCTGTCTAACTTTTGGGGTGCGGTTCATTATTCGTTTGTGAGTTTTTTTCACGAGATGTCATTTCTTATACTCGAAGATGTAGGCTTGAACAACCTTATCCCCTTCATTTGATACATGCAAATCAACATCATAACTCTTAGTTTGGCTACTAAAGTCTTGGACTTTATAAATAACATCTTTTTTATCTGTAGAAGATAACTGACCAGAATAATGCTTAATTTCCAAGCCTGAAGTCTTGGCTAAAGACAATGGGAAGAGTTCATTTAGAGAATAAAGGCCATAGAACGCAAAATATAAAAGGCTTAGTAAAGCAAGACTCACCAAATAATATTTACAAAAAGAACCCCATTTCACCTCCTGATTACTCACTTCATTATTATCTTTCTTTAATCTTTAGTTCTTTTTATTAGAGTATTTTCAAATTTTATTTGATACATATTTGAAGATTTTGTCAAATTATTTGGTAATTTAAATGTATGTTATATCTACTTAATAGATTAATATGATTCTATCAGGGTAAACTAAAAGCCGTTAACAAGCTAGCGGCAACTTTTTATTTCTGAAACAATATATTCTAAGCGGCTATAGAGACCAAGCAATAGGTCATAACTACGATTTTCATTTTCTTTCAAAACTGTATAAACTGTTGTTGCATAGGTAAATACAAAGAAGTCATCTATGTCCTTTAGCCAATCATCAATAACTCCTAAATTTTGATCGATAATCGTGAATAAACTTGGCTGGTACCAGATAGTTCCTTCAATATAAAGATTTTTATCAGATAATTTAGACAGGGATACTTTTAGGTCAGCAAGCTCTCTTTTGGCAAGATTAGGGTCAATCTTTAAATCAAAAAGTAATCGTGCATCATGATTAAGAATATCGAGTTCTGCTTGCAACAGTTGAATATAGTGTATCGCTACTAAATACTGGTTCATGGGTATCTCCTGATTATCTGAAAATCGTAATATTATTGTACCACTAAAGAATGAAAAAAAGTAGTAATAATTTAATTTTTCCATGATTTTTAGAAAAAATTTTTTGTTTAAATCTTCTATTTTAAAATTATTTAACAAGCTATTTTTCTAAGAGTTTAAAAATGAAAGATTTTTTAAAGAAGAAAAATCACTCAAAATATGAGTGATTTAATAGTATCAGTGACTGATCATTTCTTGTGCAATATCAAAGCCACTGAGTTTTGCTGGATAGTAAGTTGGCCAATTATCCATTTCTTTTAGAATCTCATCTTGACTGCTATTTCCAAAGAAAATATGGAAATGTGCTGAAGTTGTTGAATCTATTTGATGATCTGAGAATTGGACATATTGATAAGGGTTATCTGCCGCTTGACCGTCAGTAGCTGTGAAAAGATAGCGAACACCTTTCTTACCAGAAGCATAGGTCAAAACCTTATAGCCGTCATAACGATAAGTATGTGTCACACTACTTCCATCAGTCTTAGTGAAAGTCATGGTCATTTTCTTACCATCAATGGCAATTTTAGAAACGTCTGTTTGATACCCTTTAGTATAGTAATCCTTATACTCTTGTGCCGTTTTATCCTTGTTCATTAGAGATTTGTATTCGAATACTTGGTCTAAAGTACCATCTTGGAGGTAAGGATAAACAGATTGCCAATCACCTGACCAATCAGTTAATTTTCTATCTTTAACATCCTTGTCATCAAAATATCCATTTTGGACTGTTTTCTTATCATCACTTCCAGATTCTGGTTGGATGGTTTTACCTTCAACATCAGTAGTCAAACGAAGATTTTTTAAATTTTCGTTCATGACGCTGACATAATTTTCACCTTTTTTCAACTGATCCTTGGTTAAAGATTCAATCGGATTTAAAACCGCTGTCTTAACACCTACTTCATTTGCTAAGGTCTTAGCAACACTACTTGAAGCATTCTCTTCAAAGTAGATATAATTAATGTTATATTCTGAGACATACTTAGAAAGACTAGCAATACGTTTAGCCGATGGATCAGACTCAGCAGAAACACCTGAAATTGGCACTTGTGTCAAACCGTAATCTAAGGCTAGATAAGCAAAAGCTGAGTGTTGTGTTACGAAACTCTTCTGTTTGGCTTGACTGAGTGCTTCGGTATACTCTTTATCTAAGGTTTGTAATTTTTTAAGGTATTTATCTGCATTTGTTGTAAACACCGCTTTCTTGTCAGGGTGTTGCGCAATCAAACCATCTCTAATGGTTTCTACCAACTTTTGAGCACGTTTTGGTGACAGCCAGACATGAGGATCATACTCATGGTGATGACCTTCTTCCCCGTGCTCATGCTCTTCTTCCTCAATACCAGGAAGAAGAACCATCCCCTTACTTGCCTTAATGACTTTAGTATGTTTGGTGTTAATGGTTTTTTCAACCTTTGGAACCCATGTTTCCATATTTTCATTTAGATAGACAAAAGTGTCAGCCTTTTCAATATCAGCGACATTCTTCGTAGAGGGCTGAAAATCATGGGCTTCACTTCCTGCAGGAATAAGATAAGACACCTCTCCCTCATCACCAACAACCTGCTTGGTGAATTCATAAACGGGATAAAAACTTGTAACGACTTTCATATCACCATTGTCTTTTGAACTATGTTGACTAGTCGTATAATAAATGCCTGCACCTGCTGCTAGAACAATCGCTGCTAGGCCTGCTAGCCCAAAAATACGTTTCTTTTTCATATTAATCCTTTCAAAAAAAATGCTTAACCAGTTAATGATTTACTGGTTAAGTATATCACACTATTTTTATTTTGCAAGTCCTAAAATAAAAAAATTGAAATATTTTGGTGTAAATGAATTATTTGTTATACTGAAAGTATCATTTGGAAAGTAGGTTATACATGTTTCGAAAATTAACCCTATATATTTTTCTATTTTTGTCGGCCATCGGCCTGACCTATGATACACAATCATATACTTCTGGGGTTTTGTCTGGCTCGGCTTATGGTATCATTGGACTATCAACACTCATTGCACTATGTTATATCGTTCCAGCTTTATTTCTTATTTATCATTTAGGTAAAAAATGGCAGGTTAGACCACTTGTGCTAGCTTTTTCTCTAATTGGTGGTCTCTTTATCACGGGATGGATAGCAGGTTATGCCAATACCTTCTCTCATGAATGGGTAACGGCCCACCTATCTTCGAAACATTTTTTCTATCGTTTTGAAGATGCTATTATGGCTCCTCTTGTTGAGGAACCTCTCAAACTAGCAGCTTTTCTCTTTGCTATCTATATGGTACCAACAAAAAGTTACAAAGAGCTCTTACTTGTGGCTATAACAGCTGGTCTAGGTTTTCAGATTAGCGAAGATTTCTCCTATATCCTTTCAGATTTACCTGATGGTTTTTCTTATACGATTTCGGGAATCCTTGGCCGCAGTGTTGGTGTCGTATCTTCTCACTGGCTTTATACGTCTTTCTTTGCTATGGGCTTAATCTTAATATGGCGTTCATGTCGAAAGCTTATTAATCAAAAATACTGCCTTATTGGGTTCCTTTATGCCTGTGGTGCTTTTGTTGCTCATTTTGCTTGGAACTCACCTCTTCGAAATTTAGAAAGTGATTTTCCCTGGGCTTCAGGCCTTCTTATTTCAATTAATCTTTTCTTCTTCATTATGCTTTATCAACTGCTATCTAGGCTTGATGAAGAAAATAACAATAGTTAAAGCACTAAAAAGCCTTTCCATTTTTTATGGAAAGGTTTTTTGATAAGTTTAATCACTCATTGAGAATCGGTTAGTCATTAAATTGCTAGCATCATCTAAGACTTTTGCCAATAGTTTATCTGTTTCTGACTGAATCTGGTCACTAATTTTTTGATTTTCAACTTCAAAATCAATACTCTCACCATTTGCCAAAGCCGTATCGACACGATTAATCATGGCATGGCCAAGCGCCATAGTTGTTTCAACATAGTCATCTAAATCAGCTTCGTGATGTTGAAAATGAGAATCACAGATGGCAGCAATCAAGCGATTACTCCAGTAGAAATTGCCTGTGTCAACCTTATCAGTTGTTTGACGAAAATAAGCAGGCGTTGTACCAACTTGAGTCCAAAATGGCACCATAGTTCCAAAAGGCATAGATCCATAGGCTAACCATTGGATACCTGTCGTTTCAGAAGGTTTATGAGGACGCATTTGCAAGAGAGCTGTATGACTCGTACGATTAATGCCAATTGGACGGAATTGACGTTGACTAACAGCATCACCTTGAGGACCATAAGGATCATAAGGGGTGTCTTGATAATGAAGACTCAAAACATATTTAACGTCTTCAACTGTAATTTTGCGGTAAGGTTTCTGACACCATGGAATGAAGAATGATTTTGGATCATACTCCTTTTCTGGATTCAAAAACTTTTGCATAGCCCAAGCACGTGGTGTATTATAATGACGGTCCTTATCACGCTGGCTACCAAAGGCATATCGTGGATTGAAGTGTTCGTTAGAATAAGTCAAATCCAAATGATGCTTATTAATAAAATCACGAATATCTGGTGAAGCGAGATAGTCATCTGGATTTTCAAATTCATAATGATCAATACCTAGTTGATTTGGGTTGGTAACATAGGCATCATCCGGAACACGTCTAGCAATCCAATGGTGACCACCAATTGTTTCTAGCCACCAAATTTCTTCAGTGTCAGAGAAAGCAATACCATTTGACTCATAAGTTCCATAAGTTTCAAGGAGTTGTCCCAAGCGAAGAACACCTTCACGAGCAGTCTTAATATAAGGTAAAACCAGAGTCAGTATATCCTCTTCGCCAAATCCATCTTTAACAAGAGGATCCGCACCAAGAACACGCGCATTGGTCGTGATTGTTTCCGTTGCACTCATAGCAACATTCTCTGAATTAATACCGGCTTCACCCCAGATACCATCTTTACCAAGTGCATCTGGTACAGAAGTATAACCTAGTGGATTATCTGGCAAAACAATCGAAAAATCGCTAAGCACAGATTGGTAATGACGTGGTTGGTCTTCGGGTGTTACTACAAGAAACTCTTTAGGTGTGAAAACACCTGATTGAGAGTCTTCAGTACGGGCAATCATGGTAGAGCCATCATATGAGGCTTTCTTACCTACTAAAATCGTTGTACAAGCCATAAAAGCTTCCTTTCTACTTACAAATCGTCCGCAATCTTATTAATTTTTCTGAGACGATGGTTGACACCACTTTTTGTCAAAGGCGGTTCGATACTATCAGCGATTTGCTGGATTGAGTAATCTGGATTGGCAATACGAAGTTGGGCAATTTGACGCAGTTCAGCCGGCAAAATCTCTAAGCCAACCGTATCCATAATCTTGATAATGTTATTGATTGTTTTCATGCTAGCACTGATAGTCCTAGCGATATTAGCCGTTTCAGCATTATTAGCTCGATTGAGGTCATTTCTCGTCTCTCGCATAATCTTAACTTCTTCGAAAATTTCCTTTGAAGTCATAGCACCAATAACGATGAGAAAATCCATAATATCCTCAGCTTTTTGAAGATAGGTTACAAAACCATTTTTATGGCCCAAAACCTTGGCATCAAGCATAAATTTTTTCATGAGAGAGGCTAAGTCCTCTGCGTGGTCCTGATAAACAGAGAAAATTTCTAATTGATAACGTCCTTTTTCAGGATCGCGTACCGTTCCAGTTGCCAAAAAAGCACCCCGTAAATAGGACCTTCCAGCCTCGTCATCTTCCATAATTGACGTTTCAATGCCTGTTTCAAAGCCGAAGAAAGAATCTGCTAATTGTAAATCAGACAAAATGTCATTGACATTCTCAGCAACAAAGACAGTGTAAACACGATTTTTCTTGAGATTAGTCTTGTTATAATGCCTCAATTCAGGATTACAATGGTAGCGATTTTCCATTAACTGGTAGATATGACGAGCAATCTTTGCATTTTCTGTCGAGATAGAGAGAGTTAGCCCTTGATTGGTCAAACCTACAGAACCAGACATCTTAATCAATGCTGACAATTCCGCTATATCTTTACTCGAGGCTGCAATTATCTCTTCTTTAACCTTAATCGTGAAACTCATGACTTCTTCCTCACTAGATGCATAAGCTCTTCCACTACCAAATCGCCATGGTGGAAGGCACCTCCGTTCTCAAGTCGCAGAAAATTAGAAGAAACAACTGTTTTTGCTTCACGACGTAAGCCCTCGAAATCATGCTCCACCTGGACAAGGTATTCATCAAATTTATTACTATCCATGTATTCTTGAGGAACCTTCTTAATGTTAACCAAAACATTATCAATCACATCAGAGCCAAGATGTCGATTAAGAACAGCCACATGATCAGCATCTGAAAATTGCACCGTTTCTCCATACTGAGTCATAATATTACAAATGTAAGTAACATCAGCCTTGGTTTCTATAAGCGCCTGACGAATCTCTGGTATAACCAGATTTGGCAGAATCGATGTATAAAGGGAGCCAGGGCCTAGTACAATCATATCACTATCCATAATGGCATCAACAACCTTACGACTAGCCTTCGGCACCTCGTCATTGTAGGTGTTAGTCACATAGACACGTTCAATCATGCCATCGTATCGGGAAATGCTACTCTCACCTGCCACTTCATGTCCATCTTGAAAAACAGCATGCAGGGTTAGAGCAGTCTCACTAGCAGGATAAATCTTACCTGTAACATGGAAAAACTTCGTTAAAAGCTGCATAGCATTATAGGTAGACCCTTGCATTTCTGAGATTCCAGCGATAATCAGATTCCCAAGTGGGTGACCAGCCAAAGCACCATCAGTTTGATCAAAACGGTATTGAAAAACGCGTTCATAAAGTTTAGGCATATCACTCATAGCAACCAAAACATTACGCAAATCCCCTGGAGGTGCCAGTTGCATGATATTACGCAAATTTCCTGAAGAACCACCATCATCAGCCACAGTTACCACAGCAGTGATATCAACATCTTTATGACGCAAACTACGTAGAATAACTGGAATACCAGTTCCCCCACCTATTACTGTAATTCTTGGTTTTTTCATGAACGATTCACCGTCTCCTTACGTCGATCTTTATCACGATGTGTTTCGTTGACCGTCCAATCATTTTTCAAGTCTTGAGCCAATCGATGCGCAAAAGCTACACTTCGGTGTTGACCACCAGTGCAACCAACAGCAATAGTGAGAACAGATTTACCTTCTTTTTGGTAACCCGGTAAGATTGGTTTAATAAGTTGAGTCAAATGACTGTAAAACACCTCTGATTCCTTGTGTTCCATAACATAATCATAAACTTCTTGATCCAGACCAGTCTGGTTACGAAGAGCAGGATCATAATAAGGGTTTGGCAAGAAACGCACATCAAATACCAAATCCGCATCTAAAGGCAATCCATATTTAAACCCAAAGCTTAAAACTTCAATACGGAAAGAAGATTGGTCTTGCCCAGATGTGAATTGCTCAGAAATAGCCTTACGAAGCTGACGTGGAGTTAGTTCAGTTGTATCCACCACGTTTTGACTCAAACTCTTAAGTGGTGACAAAAGTTCACGCTCTAGCTTAATTCCATCCAAAACACGTCCATCTACCGCCAGTGGGTGACTACGACGTGTCTCTTTATAACGAGAAACCAATTCACCATCAGTGGCATCCAAGAAAAGAATCTTGAAATTGAGTTCCTCATTGCTTTCCAACTGATCAAGAATATCGTTAATTTCGTCAAAGAAAACTCGACTACGCATGTCTACAACGAGAGCAATCTTATCTGTCTCTTCACTGTGTTTCACCAACTCAATAACCTTTGGCACCAATGAAGGTGGCATATTATCAATAGTAAAATAACCAATATCCTCAAATGATTGAATTGCTACAGTCTTACCTGCACCACTCATCCCTGTAACCACAACTAAATTAATTTTCTTTGTCTTCATGAGTCTGCCTTTCTAGTCTCATTTCTTTCAAAACACGAATATCATCTGACATCTTCTCAACTTGTTGACTAACTGCCATTAGCATTTCTGTCTGCAATTTTTGAATAGTAAGTAAATCTGATTGGTCTTGTTGAACCAAGTGATCCATCTTTTTATGTAAAAGTCGGATTTCTTCCTTTGATTGTTTATTAACGTGATAGTCATTTCGTGCTTGCAATCGATCGTAATCCGATGCACGATTTTGACTCATCATGATCAGAGGTGCCTGAACTGCAGCCAGTGTGGATAAGGCGAGATTCAACAGAATAAATGGATACTTGTCAAAGGCAATGCCAAAAGGTTGGACGACATTTAGCCCCATCCAAATAGCCATAAAAGCAATGAATGACAAGATAAACGTCCAAGATCCACCAAATCTGGCTACTTCATCCGCTACTTTTTGGCCAAAAGTAATTCGACTATCCAATTGTTCCTGGACATCCTGGTTCTCGTAGAGCAAATTTTTGGTCACATCATGTACCGTCTCACGGACATGCTCATTTTTCTCATTAGCATTTGCAATAACCTCGTCAAGAAAAACTAACCTATAATCTAAAAGGCTAATATTACTTATAAAATCATGCCCGTGTAAATCAGGGTAGTCTTTTCTCAAAAGGACTTGTAAACGACTGTTCAGTCGTTCGAAATAAGAACCATCTGTTTCGTCGAACCATTCTTTAGAGATATAATCTTGAACTCTCTTTACCTGCATAGTTTCGCCTTCTTTCTAGGATCTATTATACCACATTGAAGACTCAAACGTTCAATCGATAAAGTAAAAGAGTCCAAGACTAACCTCGGACTCCTCCTATATTGAGACAATTATTAAAATACTCTTATTGGTAGTTCAAAATTCAATAATAAGTACCATCTCCAGCAATGACGCAAGCTACTGCAGCTTGAGTAGTATTAGGACTCATGAGCAGTTCACGAACACCACTATTCAACAATTTATTAGCTACAACTGAACCATCTAATTCACGACGGTAGACAATACCAGAACTATCATATGTATGTGAAATATCTTTAGCATATGGGAGGGTTGTGCTATTATAAAGGTCATCAGACCATGTGAGCTCTGACAATCCAGCTGCTTTACGTTGTGCATAATAGCATTAAAAGCTGCCATAGCTGAATCAATCTCAGCATAGTCAGAGTTTTCAGTTGGCTCTACACGATAGATAAACTTAACATATCCAAATTCGACATCACTATATTTTTTGTCGTCAACACCGCTCTTAAGATTAGCTGTAATAACATAGTCACGTGCCCAAGAACTGTTCTTAGAAGCATTAAAGTTGTCTACATCTTCGATTTCCCATGTGACATTACAATCCCAACCAGAATTGTCTAAGAATCTTGGAGCAAGATTATTGATAACATAGTCTTTGAATTCTTCAACATCTTGGAATGAAAGAGCTTCTCCTGCTTTCCCAGTACCGACTACATTTTCAGAATACAGTCTAACACTTTAACCATTGTCATCGTACATGTACTCATCATTCCCTGCCGGTTTGTGAAAATCTGGATCAAGCTCTGGGTCATCACTTGCGGTGCCATTATAAAGTTTCTATTTTCCATTAACCCATTTGTAGTAACCGTCAATACCATGTGCATAATCTTCATCGGTCATTGCAACTCGATAGTAATATGTTCCATCGTCATCTACAGATCTTGGATCTGAATAAATGGCAGGATCTGTTGGTGGCAATGTTGGTTTAGACAACTAATTATAGTCAACATTAGTTTCAGGTGCATATGATGGATTTTCCAATTCAGGAGCTTCTGAGCCAGTAGCCGACGTTGAGGCGTCTGTCAATGCAGCTTCTGTACTTACAGATGATGTTTAAGCAACTTCTGAAGTGTGTGACTTTCAGAGTCTGTACTTGACGCTTTAACATGTGCCCACTTTCCATTTGAATAATAATCACCATTGTCTTTCAAATAATAGTGAGTCCCATTTTCATATCGGTAGTGAGGATTATTTCTCAAAACCTCATAACCAGTTGTTGGTGTATTGTTAGAGCCATTGTTATTATAGTCCCCGCCACGAACCCAACGTCCATTGTAGTTGACATAATAACTACCATCATTCAAGATGTAGTACAAGTAGCCATTGCTATAGCGATAAGTTCCCGCGTAATTATAGTTATTATAACCGTAATTATAATTTGGATAGTAGCCATAATGATAACCTGGGTAATAGCCGTTATATCCAAAGTTATAGCCACAGTTTGGATAATAGTTGTTAAAACCAAACTCATAATTGTTGTACCATGAATTGTAAGTATAGTTATTAGAATACCCTCTACCATAGTAACCATCGGCTTGTGCGTGATTATTGTCAACTAAGGTTGGTGACAAGATGGCTGCTACTAAGACAGCACAAGAAATTAAACCTAAACTCTTTTTCATATACCATCTCCCCCTTATTATGAAATTTTATAATTTGTAATTGTCTACAGTATTATATTAAGTAATATTTGTTTAGTTATCAAATTATTTCATGAATAGAAGTTTTTAATAAAAGGATTACAACCCCCTAATATCTTAATGGAAATTGTGTGTAAGATTTGTAAAGGTTTCATACCCTTTCAAAATGCAAAAATCACTAACCGAAAAAGCCTTCACAATTATAGAAGGCTTCGAACAATATTAACGATTATCAATATTTTCTGGGTAGAGGTCGTGATTAAAAAGGCGTTGCTCTGCCATCTTTTCATACTTAGTTTCTGGACGACCGTAATTATAATATGGATCAATTGAAATGCCGCCACGAGGTGTAAATTTACCCCAAACCTCAAGGTAGCGAGGATTCAAAAGCTCTACCAAATCTTTACCAATGGTATTGATACAATTTTCGTGGAAATCTCCGTGATTACGGTAACTAAAGAGATAAAGCTTTAGAGATTTAGATTCCACACAAAGCTGGTCTGGAATATAAGAAATATAGATGCTGGCAAAGTCAGGTTGGCCGGTAATCGGACAAAGTGAGGTGAATTCTGGACAGTTGAATTTGATAAAGTAATCATTATCAGTATGACGATTATCAAAAGACTCCAGGACTTGAGGAGAGTATTCAAAAATATAAGGTGTCTCCTTACTACCTAAGAGAGTGAGGTTTTTCATTTCTTCTTGTTGTGACATTTTTCTTCCTTTTCTTGTATAATTTTGATGGTTATAGGATGTCCTTTCATCCTTCCTAGACACCACGCTCATTGTCGTAGAGTAAGGTATGCAGTTGGGGGAGGACACGGACGTTTCCCCACGAATCATCTGCAGCTATTGTCTCCCAGAGTTCTTTGAGACGAACTAGTTGGTGCTGGACAATATTCCCTTCTGCTTTAGGTTCAGGATTACCAGCTGAAAGAAACATAACATCTGGCTGATAACGCTCTTGAATCATTTTAGCAAAATCCAAGTCAGCATCGTCAAAAACGGGAACCTTGAAGGTAACTTTATCAGGATCAAGCTGGGAAACAATAAAGTCCAGTGTCTCCATATTGACTTCCATCTTAGATGAGGGTGGTTTAGGACTTAAGGTTACTTGATCAATCTCCCTTAGCCACTCCTGCCAACGAGACCCTTGTGTTTCAACAGCCAAAGTTACGCCTCTCGCCTTGAGTTTTGAAACGAGTTCCGCCATATTGGCTGCTAAAAGTGCAGGATTTCCTCCAGATAGAGTAACATAGTCGTAAGTTCCTAGAGCATCCAAAGCTTCAATAACCTCATCAGCAGTCATACGGGTTGGTTTTTCTGAACCATCCCAAGTGAAGGCAGAATCACACCAATCACAGTGATAATCACATCCTGCAGTTCTTACAAACATGGTCTTTTGTCCGATGGCTCGACCTTCCCCTTGAAAGGTCGGCCCAAAAATTTCAAGAACTGGTAGTTTAAGTACTCGCTCTCTAGTCATCCAACCACTCCCGTCTAAACTCTGCAAAAGCTGTTGGTGTCTCATAAAGACGGATATATTCCAAACGAAGCCCTCTTTCCTCAGGAATATGTTGATTCGTCGTCTGGAAAATCCAGAAAACCATATTTTCTGCAGTCGTGTTCATATAAGGCAAAGTCTCATTGAGATAACGGTGATCCAGATAAGGTTCCAAATGATTTTTGTAAATACCCTTAAGGTCACCAAAATCATAAGTCATGCCACGCTCATCTAAATACCCACTGACTGCAATCTGGAGATGATAAGTATGACCATGAAGTGACTTGCATTTTCCTTCATAATGAAAGAGATGATGAGCAGCATCAAAAGTAAACTCTTTAGAAACCATTGTACGGTGAGGATTGTACACTAGTGACTCACCTGTTTCAGTCTTGATTTCTTTAGGTGCAAAAAACATTAAGCTTCTCCTCTTTCGGCCAGATATTTTTCAAGACCCTTTTGGCGCAAGTGACAGGCAGGGCATTCACCACAGCCTGTCCCAATGATACCATTATAGCAAGTCAGCGTTTTTTCACGAACATAGTCAAAAGCTCCCAGTTGGTCAGCCAAAGCCCAAGTCTCAGCCTTATCTAACCACATGAGTGGCGTTTGGATAACAAAATCATAGGCCATTGCAAGGTTGAGTGTGACATTAAGTGATTTGATAAAGACATCACGACAGTCCGGATAACCAGAAAAATCTGTTTCACAAACACCCGTCACAATATCAGTAATTCCACGTTGCTTAGCCAACACAGCAGCAAAAGAAATGAAAAGATGATTACGCCCATCCACAAAGGTATTAGGCACTTCACCTTCTTCAGCATCAATTTCAATATCAGATGTTAAGGCATTCTCAGTAATTTGTCCAAGCAAGGACATATCCATAACATGGTGTTTAAGACCTTGTTCTTTTGCAATCTCTTTAGCTACTTCAATTTCCAAGCTATGACGTTGCCCGTAAGCAAAAGTAACTAGTTCAACAGTTTCATAATGTTTTAAAGCCCAAAATAGGCAGGTTGTAGAGTCTTGACCGCCACTAAAGACGACCAAAGCAGATTGACGATTCATAATATTCCTCTTTATCCCTGATGTTTGAGACACATAAAAAACTCCCTAGAGGGAGCCAAAAAACGCCATTACTGGTTTTTTTTAGCGATGGTGTCTCCCAAACATCGAAAATTTATTTCAGCTATAGTTTATCACAGTTGAGTCAAAAAGAAAAGAGCCAAGGCTCTCTTCATTAATCAATCTCAGCAATAACTTCGATTTCAATTTTAACGTCTTTTGGCAAGCGTGCCACTTCAACTGCTGAACGAGCAGGGAAGTCAGCTTTAAATGCAGTTGCATAAACTTCGTTAAATGGAACGAAATCGTTAATGTCACTTAAGAAGCATGTTGTTTTGACAACATGATCAAAATCTGTTCCAGCTTCCGCCAAAATGGCACCAACATTTTTTAGCACCTGTTCTGTTTGTTCTTGAATGGTTTCACCAATGATTTCACCTGTTTCTGGTGACAATGGTACTTGACCAGAAGCAAACAAAAGATTTCCTACGATTATACCTTGAACATAAGGGCCGATTGCTGCGGGTGCTTTATCAGTATGAATAGTTTTTGCCATGATAATTTTTCTCCTTTGTCTAATATGCTGTTATTATAGCAAAATATTCTGAAAATTGAAACAGGTATTTTCAAAAAGAAAAGAATTAGCTCAAAACTAATCCTTCCCCTAGTATTTCAAATATTTTTTGACATAGTCATAGTAATCTGGCTTTTCTTTTTTATTAAGCGCAAAGAGCATTTGGCCTTTCAGAGGCTCTTTGTCATCATTAGGTTGTAAAAAGAGGGTCGTCTCTTTTGATTTTGTGGGGAAAAATACAGTATAACTGGTTTCTTTTCCCTGGTCTTTCAACTTAAGAGAATAATAAGTAAAACCATCTTTAGCTTTAGGGCCATTCAAAGTATAGTCATAGTCCTGTTTACCAATCGTTACTTTATCTTTCTTAAAAATGATCTTATAATCTTTTTTAAGAGCGTCCTGAGCTTTCCACTCACCTTGTAAAGAGGGAGCAGATTTACTACAAGCAACCAATAGAACCAAACAAAGTAAGGCTGACAAGCCAAGTAACCATCTTTTCATACACCTGCACTCCTAGAAAATTGACTTATGGTTTGATACGGTGCAACATACGTGGGAATGGAATAGCTTCACGAATGTGTTTCGTACCAGCTACAAAGGTAACCATACGTTCAATACCGATACCAAAACCACCGTGAGGCACTGAACCGTATTTACGAAGGTCAAGGTAGAATTCGTATTCTGTTCGATCCATACCAAGTTCATCCATCTTAGCAACAAGCGCATCGTAGTCATCCTCACGCATTGAACCACCGATGATTTCTCCGTAACCTTCAGGTGCCAAAAGATCGGCACAAAGAACACGATCAGGATTACCAGGAACTGGTTTCATGTAGAATGCCTTGAAACTTGCTGGATAGTTAACAACGAATGTTGGAACACCAAAATAGTTAGAAATCCAAGTTTCATGTGGTGAACCAAAGTCATCCCCATGTTCAAGATGCTCGTAGTCTGTATCTTCGTCATTTTCATGGGCTTGGAGAAGATCAATTGCTTCATCATAAGATACACGCTTGAATGGCTCAGCAATGTATTTCTTAAGAAGATCTACGTCACGTTCAAGAATTTCAAGAGCTTGTGGTGCACGATCAATAACACCTTGGATAAGAGCTTTGACATATGCTTCTTGCAAATCAAGAGACTCATCATGTGACAAGAATGAATACTCAGCATCCATCATCCAAAACTCAGTCAAGTGACGACGTGTTTTGGATTTTTCAGCACGGAAAACAGGACCGAAGTCAAAGACACGACCAAGAGCCATAGCACCAGCTTCAAGATAAAGCTGACCAGATTGGCTCAAGAAAGCAGGTGTTCCAAAGTAGTCAGTCTCAAACAATTCTGTTGAATCTTCGGCAGCGTTACCAGACAAGATTGGACTATCAAATTTGATGAAGCCATTTTTATCAAAGAAATCATAAGTTGCATAGATAATAGCATTACGAATTTGTTGGATAGCCATTTGCTTACGTGAACGTAACCAGAGGTGACGATTATCCATCAAGAAGTCTGTACCGTGTACTTTGGGTGTGATTGGGTAATCTTCAGATTTACCAATAACTTCCACTGCTGTTACATCAAGCTCATAACCAAATTTAGAGCGCTCATCTTCTTTGACAATACCTGTCACATAGATAGATGTTTCTTGACTAAGGTGTTTGACAACATTAAATTTTTCAGTTCCTTCTTCTTCACCGTATTTTTCGATAAAGTTAGGTTTAAAAACGACAGCTTGGAAGAAAGCAGTCCCATCACGCAACTGAAGAAAGGCCAATTTCCCTTTTCCAGATTTGTTAGCGACCCAGGCACCAATAGTGATTTCTTCACCAACGTGTTTAGGCACATCAATAATTGAAACTAATTGTTTAGACATGTAAATTACTTCTCTTTTCTTTTGATCTATATTAAAATTTATTTTTCCATAAATGCTTTGATTCGGCTAACAGCCTCCTTCAAAGTATCTAGGTCTGTAGCATAGCTAAGACGAATATTTTCAGGTGCACCAAATCCTGCTCCAGTTACCAATGCGACTTCAGCCTCTTCAAGGATGGCATTGGTAAAATCATTGACATCTGTATAGCCTTTGATTTCCATAGCTTCTTTAACATTAGGGAAGAGGTAAAAGGCACCTTGTGGTTTGATAACCTCAAAGCCAGGCACTTCAGCTAAGAGTGGGTAGATGGTATTCAAACGTTCTTCAAAAGCTTGACGCATTTCTTCGATAGAAGTTTGATCTCCTGTCAAAGCCTCAATAACAGCGTATTGAGAAACTGCAGTAAGATTAGAGGTTGTTTGACTGATGACCTTAGCCATACCTGCAATAATCTCTGGATCACCGACAGCAAAACCAACACGCCAACCTGTCATGGCATATGTCTTTGAAACACCATTGATAACAATAGTTTGCTTGCGAATTGCATCAGAAAGACTTGAAATCGGTGTGAAACTATTGCCATTGTAAACCAAACGACCATAGATATCATCAGCTAAAATCAAAATATCATGCTCAACTGCCCAATCGCCAATTGCTTGCAATTCTTCCTTGCTGTATATCATTCCTGTTGGATTTGATGGCGAATTAAGCAAAACAACTTTGGTTTTTCCAGTACGAGCTGCTTCAAGTTGCTCAACTGTGGCTTTAAAGTGATTGGCTTCAGTCGTTTGGAAAGTGACTGGAACCCCCTCAACCATTTTCACTTGATCCACGTAAGAAACCCAGCAAGGTGTTGGAATAATGACTTCATCACCAGGATTGATAACAGTAGCAAAGAAAGCGTACAAAATAAACTTAGCACCAGTTCCGACTACAACTTCATTTGGTTTTACAGAATAACCATAGAATTTGTCCATATAGCTACCGATAGCTTCTTTGAGTTCTGGAAGACCGGAGGCTACGGTATAAAAACTTGCTTTACCACTTTCGATAGAGGCAATAGCAGCTTTCTGAATATTCTTTGGAGTAACGAAATCTGGCTCTCCAAGTGTCAAACTCAAGATATCACGTCCTTGAGCTTTAAGAGCTTTAGCACGCGCACTGGCAGCTAAAGTAACACTTTCACCCATTTCTAATACACGATTTGATAATTTTATCATTTTTATAGTCCTTCCACTTTAATAACCTGACCCGAGATAAAATCGACCAGAAAATACTTAGTTCCTGACTTCACTTCCCAAATAGGAGTTTTCTTATACTTTCCTAAATGCACATAAGATATCTTCTTAGCACCATACGCCTTGGCGGCTTTCTCTGCTACTGACTTACTAATACCATCAGACTGCTTGTAAATATCAACCACACCTGAGTCCTTACTGACGATAATAGCTAATTTTTCACCCTTACTTGACTTTCCAAGCAGACCATAATAGGTAGCCTGACCGTTGTAGATATTAAATTCAGATACGGTACGAATATCAGCCTTGCTCTCAGCTATGGCAATCACTTGCTTTTCAGCATCAACATATGGCTTTGTCGCAACAAACAACATTGCTGTAATGGACGCAATTACAGTCACAACGAGTACAGTCATTCCAAAAATAAGCTGTTGCTTTTTTGTCCACGGTGATCGTTGTTTACGCATAATGCCTCCTAAAAAAGTTTCTGAATTTATTATATCAGAAAAAGATAAATCTTTACATAGCTATATAACTAGTAATGACTATTTATGATTATCTTTTTATGACTCAGGAAAATGCGTGAAAACTCTGTCGTCTTAGAAAATCTTTGCCTAAAAAATTAGCACTCTTTTTCTAAGAATTTTTGCATGTCCTCTTTCAGCTGCTTAAATGGTACATGTTTAAGGGTGACTTCTTGTGACACTTCCTTTATAAATAGCTTTCCATAACTCTTGACTAGGGGGCGGTTGTCTAAAAGGAGAATAGCAGAACGCTGATCCCGACGTCTTTGCGAACGCCCAATAGCCTGCTTAAAACGCAAAATTGTCATAGGAAGACTGTAGCTATTAAAAGTATTCTTTCCTTGTTTAGAAAACCACGACTCCAATTTTTGATAAAAAGGATCTTTAGGATTATCAAATGGAAGACGTGAGATGACCTCAATAACCCTATCTTGTTGAGCAAAATCAACACCTTCCCAGAAAGAACCCATTCCAAGAAGCATATTAGTCTCACCTCTATCAAACCGTTTTTTGACGTTAAAAGCCGTACCGTTCTTTTCTTGAGTGAGGTGATGTACTTTCTGTAAATCCAGCAAATCTGAAACAGCTAACATGCTTTTTCGAGATGTGAATAATACTAATATAGGATATTCTGTTTTAGTCAACTTCTGAAGACGTTCTGCAACAGCTTTACCATAGTCTTCTTCAGATACAACACCAATCATAGGCATGCTTTGATCAATCCAAATTGCCTGATTAAGAAGGTTCTCCATTGGAAGACTAACCTTATGCACATGATTTAGCCCTAACAAATCTGCCACATCAACTTCAGGACCAATATCAATGGTTGCTGAGACAATCAACACCTTCTGAGCACTCGGAAGATAGGCAGACAGTTCCAAAAGTTCCTGACGTGAAGCCTTTAGATAAGACACTCGATGTTCCTGATAGTAGTCAGTTTCAAGCCAAAAATGACTGTAAAGGGGTGTTTGCAATGGAGATAACATTTCCACCAAACCGCTTTCCCCTTCAAGTTCAGATATGGTCTGAAGCAAACAATCTAATTGCTGACGATTATACTGTTTTTGTGGGAATTGTTGGTGTTCCTGAATCAAATGACTAATTTCAAACTGCAAATTTTCAAGTAAGCGCTGTTGCAGTAAGGACGGGTTACCATGATCAAGAATACGATGGATCTGTTGCAAAAGACTTGTTAGATTCACTTGGTAACGAGAAAATTGTTCCAAAGCCAGAACCATCTTTTGCCCCTCATCAATGATAAGCGTTTTCCCTCTGACAAAATCATGGTCATCCTCCATACGGGTTAAGAGATAGGCATGATTAGTGACAACAACTTTAGCCTCTTTGGCCTTTTGATAGGACTGTTGCCAAAAATCGTAATCCTTAAAAAGACTATCTGCCTTTAACTTACCATCATGTTTAATCTCATCAAAATAAGCCATGTAGCGTTGCTTCTGTCTTATCTCGTCAAGATCACCAGTCTCCGTCTCTGTCAACCAAACCAAAAGTTGCATCTTATAGCGATTGACCAAACGATTACTATCCTGACGTAGTAAGCTTTGATAAAAGGCATCCAATTTAATATAATTCTGTGGTCCTTTAAGGCTGTGAAAATTAATATTAAAGACCTCAGATAAACTTTTAGCTTCTTGACTCATAATTTGATTTTGAAGAAGCTTGGTCGGAACAGCTACAACGACTTTATCTACATTTGCTTGTGCCAAAATGGGAAGAAGATAGCCATAGGTCTTCCCAATTCCTGTCTGAGCTTGAATCATGGAAATGTCAGTATTATCCAGTTCTTTTCTGACCGCCTCAGCAAACTTTTCTTGCTTAGGTCTTGTTTCCAAACCTAAGAGTGCAATATTGGTTTCAAAATCTTGAGATAATTTGCGTTCGTTCTTATAAGTCAATGGCTTTCGAAGGACAATACCAGACTCCTCAAGCATGATATACTCTTTCGCAAGTTCATGTTTTTGTCCTCTTATGGCATCACGAATGACTAACTCAGACTCAAAAAGCAAATTATCAGAAAAGGTCAAGAGTAAATCAATGGTTTGTCTAGGTAAACTAGCTATTTTATCCATTAAATGAAAAAGAAGTTGACCTGTAGCCCTTGCATCCTCAATAGCAGTATGGGCTTGAGCTAAGTCAAGATTTAAGACCTTAGATAAATAAGAGAGTTTATAGTGTTCCAGTGTCGGATAAAAAACCTGAGCCAACTCAACTGTATCAACACGGGGTGTCCTTAATTCATAACCCTCCATGAAAAGAGCTTCTGAGAGTAAGTTGGCATCAAACTTGACATTATGGGCAACAAAAATACAATCTTCGATTAATTCAAAAATCGTACGAGCAATTTCTGAGAAATCAGGTGCCTGCGCCAACTGCTGATCTGTAATACCTGTCAAATGAATAATATGATCATCGAGTTTTTGGTGCGGGTTCACATCACTTGCAAATTCGTCAATCACCTGACCATTTTGCATGATGACAATTCCCACCTGTATAATACTAGCCATTGACGAGGCAGATGTTGCTTCCAAATCAACAATGGCATATTTATTCGTGTTTTTTTCACTCATAGTGACCCTATTATAGCATATCCAAGACACCAAAAAAAGACAAAGTCTATATTCCAACAATGGAAAAAGCCCAAAAATCGTGTTACACTAGTCCTATGAAAATAAAACGAATTTTAAACCCTGTTGTTCAGGAAAATACCTATATTTTAGAAAACGATACAGCTTGTTTAGTCATTGATCCAGGAAGTGATACTTCTAAAATCTTGACTGAGCTTGAAGTTATTTCCAAACCCATCGCAGCTATCCTTTTGACCCACACGCACTACGATCACATTATGAGTGTTGAAGATGTCCGTCAAGCTCATAAGCATCCTCCTGTTTATGTCGCTGAGGCTGAAAAAGACTGGTTGATGAATCCTGTTGATAATTTATCTGGTCTTCCACGTCATGATGATATGGAGGATGTGATTGTCAATCCTGCTGACTACTACTTTGATTTCAACAAGGACTATAACATTAGCGACTTCCATTTTAAAGTTGTTCCAACTCCTGGACATTCTATTGGCGGAGTTTCCTTTATCTTTGACAAGGAAGAAACTGTTTTTTCTGGTGACGCCCTCTTTAAAGAAACAGTTGGGCGATGGGACCTTCCAACAGGTAACCACGACCAGTTACTCTCTAGCATTCAAAAGCAACTCTTCACTCTTCCTAATCACTATCGCGTTTTCCCAGGTCACGGATGGGACACCACTATCGGTCACGAAAAAGTCTTTAACCCACATTTTTCATAAAAAGATAAGCTCATCACTGCCGTTCTCACTTTGGCAATGTTGGGCTTTTTGAGTACAGAAAAAGAAGACCTTTAGGCCTTCTCATCTGAAACTCTTTAACAAGCTTATTTAGATTTAATATAGTTGACACCATCTGCTTTAGGTGCAACGGCTTTACCGAAGAATGCAGCCAAAACAATAATTGTCAAGAAATATGGTGCAATTTGCAAATAGACGTTTGGTACATGTGAAATAACAGGCAACTGTTTTCCAATGATTGCCAATGATTGTGACAATCCAAAGAACAAACTTGAGAGCATAGCACCAGTTGGGCTCCAACGACCGAAAATCATGGCAGCCAAGGCGATGAAACCAGGACCTGCAATCGTTGTACTGGCAAAGTTGTTTGAGATTGATTGTGCATAAACTGCACCACCAACACCACCAAGGAAACCTGAAATCATAACACCATAGTAACGCATACGGTAGACGTTAATCCCAAGTGTATCTGCTGCCTGTGGGTGTTCTCCGACTGAACGAAGACGCAAACCAAAGCGAGTCTTAAAGATAAGCCACCATGATGCTACCGAAACCAAGATAGCAACATATGCTACCAAAGAAACATTTGTGAAGAAAACTTTACCCAAGAAAGGGATATGATTCAAGATTGGGAATGATACAGTCTTAAAGTTATAACTGATAGCAGGCGTTTGACCAGCACCATAGATAACACGTGTCAAGAAGACGGCCAAAGATGGTGCGATAAGGTTCAACACTGTACCAGAGACAACATGGTCAGCACGGAAGTTAATTGTCGCAACAGCATGGATCAATGAATAGAGAACACCTACCAGACCTGCTACAATCGCAGCAATCCAAGGTGTCGCGTTTCCAAAACTTTCTGCAAAAGTTAAGTTAAAGAGAACACCTGCAAAAGCACCAATTACCATAATTCCTTCAAGGCCGACATTTACGATACCGCCTCGTTCAGAGAAAGTTCCACCAATACTTGTAAAAATCAATGGTGCTGAATATTTCAACATAGAGGCAACGATCAAGGCTATAATAGTAATAAAGTCCATATTAGTTTTGTCCTCCTTTAGCTTTCACTGATTTATGACGAGGGCGAACCCAATATCTAATGATGTAGTTAGCACCAACAAAGAAGATTATCAAGGCTGATACAACATCGATAATTTCAGGTGGCACACCAATCATACCACTCTTACCAATAGACAAGACACCATAAAGAAGTGCAGCAAATGGGATACCAATAGGTGAGTTAGACGCTAAGAGCGCAACCGCCATACCGTTCCAACCGATAGCCAATGAAGAGTTTTGAACGAAGACATTTTGGAATGTACCAAGACCTTCTACTGTTCCTCCAAGACCACAAAGAGCACCTGAGATAATCATTGACATGATAATAACACGTTTAGATGACATCCCTGCATACTCTGACGCATGAGGATTAAGACCTACAGATGTAATTTCAAAACCAGTTGTTGTTTTCTTAAGCAAGAACCAAACTAAGAAGACAGCTGCAAGAGCCAGAAAGAAACCAATATTGAACCGTGAACCACCAGTTATTTGAGATAAATACTCTGTTTGATAACTAGCTGAGGCTACAACCTTGTTAGAAGCTTCTGAGGAACGCAACATATCAGCTGTAAATCCAAAGCGAATAATATTGTTTGCCACATACAAAATGATGTAGTTCATCATAATGGTTACAATGACCTCACTTGTTCCCAAGTAAGCACGGAGAATACCTGGAATAGCCCCAGCGATACCACCTGCAACCAGGCCAATAATGACTGTACAGATAACTGAAACCACCTTTGGCAAATCAGGAAATGATAAAGCAAACCATACGGCAGAAACCCATCCTGCCAAGGCTTGTCCTGGCAATCCAACGTTAAAGAAACCTGCCTTAGATGCAACAGAGAATCCAAGTGCAATCAGAATCAGCGGACTCATGGCACGAAGAATTTCACCAATATTTTTCAATGAACCAAAGGCCGTTGAGAAGAGATCATAGTAAGCCCAGAATGGATCGTAACCGAAAATTAACATCAAAACGGCTCCGATCAGCATCCCCAAGAGGACAGCAATTAAAGGAACTGCCCAATTTTGTACTTTTTTAGACATTTGCTTCCTCCTTATTCAATTGTCCACCAGCCATAAGAATACCAAGATCTCGCTTATTCGTTTCATCAGGATCTACAATTCCCTGAATTGCACCATCATAGATGACTGCAATTCTGTCTGACATATCAAGAATTTCATCCAATTCAAAGCTGACAACAATGACAGCCTTACCTTTATCACGTTCAGCGATAATACGTTTACGGATGTACTCAATGGCACCAACGTCAAGACCACGAGTTGGTTGACTTACAATAAGAAGCTCTGGGTCACGGTCAATCTCACGAGCGATAACAGCTTTTTGTTGGTTACCACCTGACAAATCACCACTAGCAATTAATTCTCCTGCACCACGAACATCAAATTCTTTCATCAATTCACGCGCTTTTGCATTGATGACACTATAGTTCAAGATACCATTCCTAGAATTTGGCTCTTTGTAGTAGGTTTGAAGAGCAATATTTTCAGCAACTGACATTTCAAGGACCATACCATCACGATGACGATCTTCAGGAATATGACCAACACTCATCTCTGTAATCTGACGAGTTGTCTTATGAATAATCGATTCACCCTTGATAGTAATGTCACCCGACTTAACTTTACGAAGCCCTGTAATCGCTTGGACAAGTTCTGTCTGGCCATTGCCATCGATACCGGCAATACCAATTATTTCACCAGCACGAACATCTAATGACAGATTTTTAACAGCAGGAATTCCACGGTTCTCGTTAACCACCAAATCTTTAATAGAAAGAACCACTTCTTTAGGATTTGAAGGAATTTTTTCTGTCTTGAAGGAAACATGACGACCAACCATCATTTCAGCCAAATCAGCATTTGTTGAGCCCTCAATCGTTACCGTATCAATTGATTTACCACGTCTAATAACCGTAACACGATCAGAAACAGCACGAATCTCATCCAACTTATGGGTGATAAGGATAATAGACTTACCTTCCTTAACCAAGGTTTTCATGATGTTTAGAAGTTCCGTAATTTCAGAAGGTGTCAAAACGGCTGTAGGCTCATCGAAAATCAAAATATCAGCTCCACGGTACAAGGTTTTGAGGATTTCAACACGTTGTTGAGCACCAACAGAGATATCTGCTACCTTAGCTGTTGGGTCTACTGCAAGACCGTATCTTTCAGAGAGTTCAGTAATTTCCTTGATAGCCTTTTTCATATCAAGGACTCCACCAGCTTTGGTTACCTCACTACCCAGGATGATATTCTCAGCAACTGTAAAGGCTTCAACCAACATAAAGTGTTGGTGAACCATTCCAATCCCCAGTTTCGTTGCTTTAGACGGTGAATCAATCGTCACCTCTTGACCATTAACCTTAATGGTTCCGCTCGTAGGTTGCAAAAGGCCTGAAAGCATATTCATTAAAGTTGACTTACCTGCACCATTTTCACCGAGGAGGGCATGGATTTCTCCTTGTCTCACATCAAGATTGATATGATCATTTGCCACGAATTCACCAAATTTTTTGGTAATATTGTGCATCTCAATGACATTTGGCTTCGTCATACAATCTCCTTTCAAGAATAATTTTTACTTCAGCAAAGGGGATCATTAACTGCTTCCCTTTGCTGAAACAAAAATTGTCTCAGTTTAAGCTCTATAAAAACATATGCTTAACTATTATTTGCTAAGACCATCAGTTGGTTTCAACTCACCATTCTTGATTTGATCTTTAGCTTTTACGACTGCATCTTTGATATCTGAAGGGAGATTAGATGTTACAATGTCAACACCACCGTCTTTGATACCGTAAGTCTTAGTTTTACCACCTTCAAATTTATCACCTTTAAGTTGTCCGTTAGCGATATCTTTAACAACTGTACCAACTTGTTTGATTGTTGAAGTCAAAACAAAGTTAGATTTTTTCTTGTCTGAAGATGTATAATTACCTTCTGCTGATTGGTCACGGTCAACACCGACTACCCATACTTTTTTATCACTGTCAGCATCAAGTTTTTCGTTAACTTCTTTAGCAGCTGTGAAGACACCAGTACCAGTACCACCAGCAGCTTGGTAAATTACGTCAACGCCTGAAGCGTACATTGTTGAAGCGATTGTTGTCCCTTTAGCTGCATCAGAGAATGACTCAGCATATTGAACTTGTACATCGATGTCAGGTTTTACTGACTTAGCACCAGCTGTGAAACCAGTTTCAAAACGTGTAATTGTGTCTGATGTTTGACCACCGATGAAACCAACTTTATTTGTTTTTGATTGCATAGCTGCTGCGATACCTGCAAGGTAAGCACCTTCGTTATCAGCAAACAAAACGCTTTCAACGTTCTTTTGGTCTTTAATAACATCGTCAATAAGTACATAGTTCACATCTTCGTGTTCCTTAGCTGCGTCTGCTACTGCATCATGAAGAGCAAAACCAACACCAAAGATGAGATTGTAGCCTTGACTTTGTGCTGAAGACAAGTTGGTTGCAAAGTCAGACTCTGAATTAGATTGGAAGTAATTGTAGCCAGAATCTTTTTTAAGATTGTTAGCTTTACCCCAAGCTTGAAGACCTTCCCATGCTGATTGGTTAAATGATTTATCATCAACACCACCAGTATCTGTAACAATTGCAGCTTTAACTTTCGAATCAGCTGTTGAGCCACCTCGTCCACCACGAGCACAAGCTGCAAGACCAAGTGCCGCTACAGCAACAAGGCCAAGTCCGATAATTTTCTTGTTCAATTTCATCTTGAACACTCCTCCTATAACTTGCAAGATAACTTGCTTAATAAAGAATAAAACAATTCAGACTATTGTAAGTCTGTAAAAGAGTATGGTAACAACTCTCCGACTGTCATCTCGACTGTCGATTTATCTTCAGCGATAAGAATCACTTTAGAATCTGATTTAAAAAATTCCACCATTACTTGACGACAAGCTCCACAGGGGGAGATAGGAGCTTTTGTATCTCCATATACCGCAAGACACGTAAAATTCCGATGACCTTCAGAAACGGCCTTAAAAATAGCTGTTCTTTCTGCACAGTTGGTTAAACCAAATGATGCATTTTCAATATTACACCCTTGAAAAACTTTTCCCTCTTTGGTTAGCAATGCTGCTCCAACTCTAAACTGAGAGTAGGGAACATAGGCGTTTTCTGCTGCTAAAAGAGCTGCTTCTATCACCTGAGCTTTTTTAGTAGCATTCATGACTTTCTTGCCCTTTCATAATAGCAACACCTGATGACGTTCCAATACGGGTAGCACCAGCTTTGATAAAGGCTTGCGCTGCTTCAAGTGTACGAGCCCCACCTGATGCCTTAACACCCATGCAAGGACCAACAGTCTTACGCATGAGCGCAATGTCTTCAATAGTAGCACCACCAGTAGAAAACCCTGTAGAGGTCTTAACAAAGTCAGCACCAGCACTCTTAGCTAATTGACATGCCTTAACCTTTTCGTCATCTGTTAAAAGACAAGTTTCAATAATAACCTTAACAAGCTTTGTACCGCTAGACTCTACCACAGCTTTAATGTCATCTTCAACTAATTTAAAATTGCCAGACTTAAGAGCACCGATATTGATAACCATATCAATCTCATCAGCCCCATTAGCAATAGCATCCTTAGTCTCAAAGGCCTTGACGGCAGTTGTAGATGCTCCAAGAGGAAATCCTATTACAGTACAAACTCTAACTGAACTATCTTTAAGAAAGTTGGCAGCAGTCTTCACCCATGTTGGATTGACGCAAACACTTGCAAATTGATATTCCTTAGCCTCATCAATTAAGGCATGAATATGTTCTTCATTAGCATCTGCTTTTAATAAAGTATGGTCAATATAGTTATTAACAGACATAAATAAGCTCCTTAATTAAGTTTAGATGAAGACCTAGGAAATGATTTTTAATATTTCTGTCGGTTTTTTACACACTCTACCAATAATAACATTTTTTTTGAATTCAGTCAGCAATTTTTTATTTAAATTTTCTTGACTATAAACCTTAGCAACAAGGTCTCCTTTAGCCACAGAATCACCGACTTTCTTTTCAAAAACAATTCCAGTTTCGTAATTAAGACTATCCGTTTTTGTAGCACGACCGGCACCTAATTGCATAGCAAATTTCCCGAAAGCCATCGCAGGTAGTTCTACAACATAACCAGCTTCATCTGCAAAAATCTCAGTCACAACTGGGGCACTACTTTGGCGATAAAGATCTTGCAAATCTCCCCCTTGAGCTTGGATAAGCTCTTCAAACTTAGCAAGGGCTTGTCCTCCGACTAAATGGTGACGGATATCTTCTTGGCTAACGTCAACTTGGGCTAATGTCAATAATATCTCAGCCAACTCACAGATAAATTCAGTAATATCTTCACGCCCCTTACCTTGCATAATTTCAAGAGCTTCGATTATTTCCAAACGGTTACCTATGGCCTTGCCTAGAGGCTGACTCATATCAGTAATAACAGCAATTGTTTCACGATTGACTTCACGACCTAATGCCACCATGGTCTCAGACAACTTTTCGGCATCGGACATATTTTTCATGAAAGCACCTTGACCAACAGTAACATCCAGTAAAATCTTATCCGCACCTGCTGCAATTTTTTTAGACATGACAGAACTTGCGATAAGAGGAATGGAATCAACCGTGGCGGTCACATCACGAAGAGCATAAAGCAACTTATCAGCCTTAACGAGGTGTTCTGACTGACCAATCAGTGAAATACCAATTGCTTTAACCTGATCAATAAATTCTTTCTTGGTACGCTCAACCTGATAACCCTTGATAGACTCTAACTTATCAAGGGTACCTCCCGTATGACCCAGACCTCGACCACTCATCTTAGCAACCGGTACACCAAAACTCGCTACAAGTGGCATGAGAATAATAGTGACCTTGTCACCAACACCCCCGGTCGAATGCTTATCAACCTTAATTCCTGGAATCTCTGACAAATCATACTGCTCACCAGAAACCACCATTTCCGTGGTTAAATCATGGATTTCACGAATAGACATACCCTGATAGTAAATCGCCATCGCTAAGGCGGCTATTTGATAGTCAGGAATAGCACCAGAGACGTAGCCATTGATGAGATAGGTAAGCTCCTCAGTGCTTAATTCTCCACCATCTCTTTTCTTCTCGATTAAATCAACTGTTCTCATATTTTCTCACTTCTCAGGATATAATATCCCTTATCTTTTTTTACAACTTCAGCATTACCAAAAATGTCTTCCATCTTAGCCTTTGCTGAAGGAGCTCCTTGTTTTTTCTGAATGACAATAGTCAAAGTACCACCTTGATTAAGATGATCATAAGCTTCTTCAATCACTTGATGAACAACCTTCTTACCGGCACGAATAGGTGGATTCGAAATAACATAATCGAATTTTCCAGTAACACTTTCATAGATATTAGATTGGAAGATATCAACGTCAACCTTGTTTCGTTCGGCATTTTGTTTAGCCAAATCAATCGCCCTACTATTGATGTCAATCATAGTGACTTTGACACCTTGAACTTTGGCTAGACTAATCCCAAGTGGTCCATAACCACATCCAACATCCAGAAGTGTTTTTCCATCCTCTAAATCCAGTGAATTTAAGAGCACTTGACTTCCGAAATCAATCATCTTTTTTGAAAAAACCCCAGCATCCGTATAAAACTGGAAACTTTCTCCTAGCAAATTTACCTTTAAATCATGAATATCGTGAACCGCATCTGGCGTCTCAGCATAGTACATTTTTGACATAATGTGTCCTTCTAATTGTTGTTTTCTCTATTTTATCAGAAATAGAGGCCTAATGCTAGTTACATGATAAGGCTTACATTTTCTTTTTTTTCTGCTATAATGGGACTTATGCTAAATGAATTTATCAATTTTGAGACGATTTCTCGCAAAGAATGGCAACGTCTCCACCAAGAGACTAACGCTCCCTTGACTGCTGAAGAACTTGATTCCATTCGAAGTCTAAACGATAAGATCGATGTTCAGGAAGTCAGTGATATTTATCTCCCCCTTATCAACCTCATTCGCATTTACCAAAAAGCTGCCAACGATTTAACCTTCTCGAAAAGTATTTTTTTGCAAAAAACGCAGACTAACCGTCCATTTATTATTGGTGTTTCGGGTTCAGTTGCTGTCGGCAAATCAACCACCAGTCGTTTGCTCCAACTTTTGTTGCAAAGGACTTTTCCGCAATCTATGGTCGAACTTGTCACAACTGATGGCTTTCTCTATCCTAACCAAGTTCTAATTGAAAAGGGAATTCTTGATCGTAAAGGTTTCCCCGAATCTTATGATATGCCATTACTGCTCAATTTTTTAGACATTATAAAAAATGGTGGTGATGTCGAAATCCCTGTCTACTCTCATGAGATCTACGATATTGTATCAGGGCGAACACAAGAGATTAAGCATCCTAATTTTTTAATCGTTGAAGGAATCAATGTTTTCCAAAACCCTATCAACCAACGTCTCTATATGACAGACTACTTTGACTTTTCCCTTTATATTGATGCTGGTGTCGATAATATTGAAACTTGGTACCTTGAGCGTTTTCAGACTCTTTTAGAACTCGCAAAGAATGACGAAAAAAACTATTACCATCGTTTCACCAAAATCAAAAAAGAAGAGGCTTTAGCTTTAGCACAAAAGACCTGGCGAGATATTAACTTGGTTAATTTGGAAAATTATATTGAACCTACACGTATCCGTGCTGAACTCATTCTTCATAAAGGTGACAATCACAAAATTGACCTCATTCATTTAAAAAAATAGAAAAAGCTTGCCAAGGGACCTAAAATAACGTATAATGACATAGTTAGATAAATTTGGAGGTGAAAACATTGGCAAATATTAAATCAGCTATCAAACGCGCTGAACTTAACGTTAAACAAAACGAAAAAAACTCAGCTCAAAAATCAGCTTTGCGTACTGCTATTAAAGCATTCAACGCTAACCCAACTGAAGAAGCTTTCCGCGCTGCATCAGCAAGCATCGATAAAGCCGCTTCAAAAGGTTTGATTCATAAAAACAAAGCAAGCCGCGATAAATCACGTCTTGCAGCTAAATTGGCTAACTAATCTAAAGCTCCATAAGGAGTTTTTTTTAGTGCCTAAAAATCATTAAAAACAACAACCCTTGCTAGCATAAAAGCTTGCAGGGGTTTTCTTCATGCAGTTATACTCCTGTTATTTTCACTTCAAAAATAGTCCCTTTGGGTTGATTATCCTTTACAGTAATCGTTCCCTTAAGTGCAACTACAATTTGTTGTGCTAAGGATAATCCTAGTCCAAAGCCCCCTTTTTGTCTGGTTCTGGCCTTGTCCACCCGATAAAATCGATCGAAGATTTTTTTCTTGTCTGCATCTGAGATACCAGGACCATTATCCGCAACAGAGATATAAAGATGGCGATCATTTGTGCGAACGGTAAAGGTCACCTGTCCATCGTCTTCCGTATATTTAACAGCATTGTCAAATAAAATTGTCATCAACTGTTTCAACAAGGTTTTATCAGTCTGAATAGGACGAATAACTTGATTTCGAGTAGTAAAGCCCTTTTCACTTTCTTCAGCAATCATCGCATAATTAGCAAAAACAGTATCGAAGAAAGCTGGATCTATCGTTTCAATCTCTGGCTTAATCCCATCATCACGACGGGTCAAATTCAAAAGATTTGTTGTCAAAAGACGCATATTACGTACTTCATCTAGACTTGATGCAATATTCTCCGAATTGTCTAAAATTGTACTCTCTGGCTTACGGAAAAGAACTTCAAGACGGTTTTGAATGACCGCAAGAGGCGTCCTTAACTCGTGACTAGCATTTTCAACAAAGGCCTTCTGCTTTTCCAAACTTTCTTGGATAGGACGTCTTGACCATTTGGCCAGATACATACTTGCTGCTACAGACAACAGCCAGAAGAAACTCATCATAATGACGATTAGCTTAACGTAACGTTCAGTCGCCTCCTCTAACTGAGTCGTGTTAATAGCGATAACAACATACTTAGCATCAGGGTATAGACTACTATTTACCTTTTCAGTAATCAAACGATACTTTTCCGTCTGATTAAAGTAATTCTGAGCACTACCTTGACTAATAATGTCAAGATTACTTCTATCAATTGAGAGATTGGTCAAGCTAGAAAATTTATCAACAGTATTTAAGACCTTGCCATCTTTATCAAGAACGAGAACACTTGTATTAGCAGCAACTGATAAATCATGAGGAGCATCTTCCATCTTAGATTTTTTCTTTTTAGAATCTTGATTATTATCACTGGCTTTAGGCTGCACTAAATACCCTTTGGTATCATATGTCTGATAAATAGTTGTCGTATTGTTTTGATCTACCTCGGAAGTCACAAAGAGCTCTCGTTTCAACATCTCCATTTCCAAATAAGAATTTGATTTGTTTGCTGCAATTTTCAAACTCGAATCAACATTAGAGTAAACACCATAACTTAAAATTTGCAATATCATAACAGTCATGATGAGGAAAATACCAGAAAAAGTCGCAAAGAAATGGATAAAAGTCTTAAAACCGTCTGATTTGATTCTCCTTAAGAGATAATTGAAAAACTTAGTCAGCATTCTTCAAAATATACCCCACGCTTCTCAAAGTTTGAAGGTTAGCCGCAAAGTCAGTTCCCTTCAATTTCTTACGAATTTTTGAAACATAAACCTCAACAACAGAGACGGTAGTATCACTATCAAATCCCCAGAGACGGTCAAAAATTTGTGACTTAGGTAGGATAACATTTTGATTTTGTAAGAAGTAAACCAGCAAATCAAACTCTTTACCTAAAAGCTCTACTTCTTTGTCTCCCACGAAAGTTGAATTCGTAGAAAGATTAACTCGGACATCCCCAAAAGAGAGAGTGTTTTGGTCAAATTTCCCAGAGCGTTTCAAAAGCGCTTGAATACGCATTTTTAGCTCTTCCAAATAGAAAGGTTTGGTAAGATAATCATCAGCGCCAAGCTCAAAGCCGTGGCCCTTATCATCAAGACTTTCCTTAGCGGTCATAATGAGAACAGGTGTTGTGACTCCTTTTTCACGTAACTCTTTTAAGACCGTAAAACCATCTTTTTCAGGTAACATCAGGTCTAAAAGAATTAAGTCATAGACCCCACTCTCAGCCTCATAAAGACCTTCATCACCATCAAAAACTTGCATAACATCAGCAAAATCATCTAAAAAATCAAAAACTGAGTTTGACAAACTCAAATCATCTTCAACTAGTAATATTTTAATCATAATTATCTCCTTTACTAGGTGCAAAACCTAGTCATATCTCTCTCTAAGTCTTCCTATTATATCGAAAATACACTCAATCTTCTAGTGCTTTAATTTCTTTCGTTTAGACTCAATTTACCTTATCTTCCTTAAGTTTTTCATAAATAGAGCAAAAAAACAGCACCAACTGGCACTGTTTCCAAGAAATATTTGTTATTAGAACAAACCAATTGCCGTTCCATCTTCAGCGACATCCATCTTAAGAGCTGCTGGAGCTTTTGGCAAACCAGGCATGGTCATGACATTACCTGTAAGAGCTACGATAAAGCCGGCACCAGTCTTAGGAATGAACTCACGAATCGTGATATCGAAGCCTTCTGGAGCCCCGAGTAAGAATTGATTATCAGAGAAGCTGTATTGTGTTTTAGCCATACATACTGGCAATTTGTCCCAACCAAATTCTGCAAATTGTTTGAGCTGGGTTTTAGCTTTTTTCTCAAATACAACTGATTTACCACCATAGATTTCAGTAACAATCTTAGTAATCTTTTCTTCCAAGCTGTCATCATCCGAATAAAGACGTTTGTAATCAGCATTGCCATTTTCAACAGCATCCACTACTGCATTAGCAAGATCAACACCACCATCAGCACCATTAGCCCAAACGCTAGCCAATTCAACAGGAACATTGATTTCTGAACAAAGTTCTTTAAGGGTTGCGATTTCAGCTTCTGTGTCCGCAACAAATTCGTTAATGGCAACAACCGCTGGAATACCAAATTTACGAACATTTTCAACGTGACGTTTCAAGTTGGCAAAACCATCACGAACGGCTTGAACGTTTTCTTCAGAAAGATCAGTTTTAGCAACACCACCATGCATCTTTAGAGCACGGAGTGTAGCAACAATAACGACGGCATCTGGAGTTTTTGGGAGGTTTGGAGTTTTAATATCAAGGAATTTTTCAGCACCAAGGTCTGCACCAAAACCTGCTTCAGTAATCGTGAAGTCTGCCAAGCGAAGTGCTGTAGATGTAGCTAGAACCGAGTTACATCCGTGAGCGATGTTGGCAAACGGACCACCGTGTACCAAGGCTGGTGTGCCATAAATCGTCTGTACCAAGTTAGGTTTGATGGCATCTTTAAGAATAAGAGTCAATGCCCCTTCAATTTCAAGGTCACGTACATAAACAGGCGTACGGTCATAACGGTAGGCAACGACTATATTTGACAAACGCTCTTTTAGGTCATTGATATCCGTAGCCAAGCAAAGAATTGCCATGATTTCAGAAGCTACAGTAATATCAAAACCATCTTCACGTGGAATACCATTAAGCGGCCCACCAAGACCAACTGTTACGTGACGAAGAGCACGGTCATTAAGGTCAACGACACGTTTCCAAATAATACGGCGTTGGTCAATGCCAAGTGCATTTTCTTGGTGAATATGATTATCAAGAAGTGCTGATAAGGCGTTATTGGCTGTAGTGATAGCATGCATATCACCTGTGAAGTGGAGGTTAATATCTTCCATAGGAAGTACTTGAGCGTAACCACCACCAGCAGCGCCACCTTTTATACCCATAACTGGACCAAGAGATGGTTCACGAAGGGCAATCATGGTTTTCTTTCCAATTTTATTAAGAGCATCTGCAAGACCAATTGACATAGTTGATTTACCTTCACCTGCTGGTGTTGGATTGATAGCTGTTACCAAAATCAATTTTCCCGGTTTATTGTTTTTGACTTCATTAATTTTTTTAAAAGACAATTTTGCCTTGTATTTTCCGTAGAGTTCCAAATCGTCAAAGCCGATTCCAACTTTTGCAACTACTTCTGTGATTGGTTTTAATTCTACACTTTGAGCAATTTCGATATCTGATTTCATGAGACACTCCTCTATATTTTCTTAGTTTCTATTATATCAAATAGATAGAAAAAGCGCATTATTTTTACGTTAATAGTTTTTATTGTTCGGTTTTTAAAAAATTATGGATTGTTATAACTTCATTTTATATGTTAAACATCCAAGAATACTTACTTTTATTTACTAAAACACCAATTTTTAGTACAATATTACTATGAAAATATTAATTACATCGGGTGGTACCACTGAAAAAATTGATTCCGTACGTGGAATCACTAACCATTCAACAGGTCATCTTGGTAAAAAAATCGCTGAATTATTTCTAACTAAAGGTCACCAGGTAACCTTAGTAACAACAAAAACTGCAGTGAAACCAAAACCGAAAAAAAATCTAAAGATTACTGAAATTACCAACGTAGAGAGTCTCCTTGAAACCATGAAGCTTCTCGTTAAGAAACACGACGTTCTTATCCATAGCATGGCAGTCTCAGACTACACCCCTGTATATATGACTGATTTTAATGATTTGGAAAATAGTGAGGACCTTACAACGTTCCTAAACAAGTCAAATTCTGAAAGTAAAATTTCTTCCGCTTCGGATTATCAAGTTCTTTTTCTCAAGAAAACACCAAAGATTATTAAGTTTATCAAACAATGGAATTCCAATATTCTATTAGTTGGCTTCAAACTTCTCGTAAATGTCAGCAAGGAGGAACTTTTTGAGGTTGCTCGTACCAGTCTTAAACGCAATCAGGCTGACCTGATTGTAGCAAATGATTTAAGTGACATTTCAGCTAATCAACATATCGCTTATCTGGTTGATGAACAAAGTCAAGAGAAGGTGTCAACAAAATCTGAGATTGCTCAAGCCTTATATGAAAGGATATGTCGTGACTAAACGTATCATTCTAGCTGTGTCAGGGTCCATTTCCGCCTATAAAGCAGCTGATTTAACAAGCAGCTTAAAGAAAAAAAGCTATGACGTTAACGTCATTATGACAGAGGCTTCTAAAGCTTTTATAACACCTTTAACGTTTCAAGTGCTTTCTAAAAATCCTGTCCATACAGACCTTATGGAGGAAAAATTAGCTGACCGTATCAATCATATTGACCTAAGTAAGGAAGCTGACCTCTTTATTGTCGCCCCAGCTTCAGCCAATACTATTGCTAAGTTAGCTCACGGAGTGGCTGATAACATGCTCACAGCTACTGCCTTAGCGCTACCAAGCACTACTCCAAAACTGATCGCCCCAGCAATGAATACTAAAATGTATGACAATCCATTGACGAAGAAAAACTTGAATACATTAGATCAACTAGGTTACCAAGAAATTCTTCCTAAGTCTGGTGTACTTGCCTGTGGAGATACGGGACGTGGTGCTTTAGCTGATATTGATATCATTCTTGAAGCAATTGACTCTAAGCTAATAAATTAACTTTTTACAAACAATAGGAGATGAGGATGAATAAGAAAAGTAAGGCAAACCAAACAGCGCAGTTGGCACTCTTGATAGCTACAATGGTGGTCATTGAAGTGCTCAGTCAAACTATTTTCGCAGCTTTTGTACTCCCAATCAAACCAACCCTAACACATATTCCAGTGATTATTGCTAGTATCGTCTATGGTCCCAAAATTGGTGCCTATTTAGGAGGGTTCATGGGACTTATGAGTATCGTCCGTAACACAGTGATCTACACAGTGAGCAGCTACCTTTTTAGTCCCTTTGTTGAAGGTGGAACTTGGGCGTCTGCTGTTATTGCTATTGTCCCTCGTGTATTAATTGGCATCTTACCATATTTTGTTTACAAGATACTTCAAAACCGCTTAGGCTTAACTCTTTCTGGAGTCATTGGAGCCTTTACAAATACCTTTTTCGTACTCTTAAGTATCTACTTTTTAATACCTAATTTCTACTCACAGGGTGGCAAAACGTTAATAGCAACCATTTTTACAACCAACTCGATTGCCGAAATGGTTATTGCTGGACTTTTGACATTAAGTATCACTCCTATGCTTCTACGATTGAAAAAATAAAGAAAAACATGGTAATTACCATGTTTTTTTCCTTTAATTGTGGTATAATGTAAGCGTTTAAAATATAAAGGAGATTGCTATGTCTTACACTGAAAATTATCAAAAATGGCTCGATTTTGCTGAATTACCAACTTACCTTCGTGACGAGTTAGTCGCAATGGATGAAAAAACCAAAGAAGATGCCTTCTATACCAACCTTGAATTCGGTACAGCTGGTATGCGTGGTTTGATTGGTGCTGGTACAAACCGTATCAACATTTTTGTGGTTCGTCAAGCGACTGAAGGTTTGGCGCAATTAATCGACTCAAAAGGTGAGGAAGCTAAAAAACGTGGGGTTGCTATTGCCTATGACAGCCGTCACTTCTCTCCAGAATTTGCATTTGAATCTGCACAAGTTTTGGCAACGCACGGTATCAAATCTTATGTATTTGAAAGCCTTCGTCCAACACCTGAGTTGTCATTTGCAGTACGTCATCTTCACACATTTGCTGGTATCATGGTGACAGCTAGCCACAACCCTGCACCATTTAATGGTTACAAGGTTTACGGAGAAGATGGTGGACAAATGCCACCAGCAGATGCAGATGCATTGACAGACTACATCCGTGCTATCGAAAATCCTTTCACAGTGAAATTGGCTGATTTAGAAGAAAGCAAGGCTAGTGGACTCATTGAAGTCATCGGTGAAAATGTTGATACTGAATACTTGAAAGAAGTTAAAGATGTCAACATCAACCAAGACTTGATTGATGAATACGGTCGTGATATGAAGATTGTCTACACACCACTTCACGGTACAGGTGAAATGTTGGCACGTCGTGCACTTGCTCAAGCTGGATTTGATGCTGTTCAAGTCGTTGAAGCTCAAGCAGTTCCAGATGCTGACTTTTCTACTGTTAAATCACCAAACCCAGAAAACCAAGAAGCCTTTACTCTTGCTGAAGAACTCGGTCGTAAAGTAGATGCCGACGTGTTGGTTGCAACTGACCCTGATGCAGACCGTCTTGGTGTTGAAATTCGCCAACCAGATGGTTCTTACCTCAACCTTTCAGGTAACCAAATTGGTGCTATCATCGCCAAATATATCCTTGAAGCTCACAAAACAGCTGGTACCCTTCCAGCTAATGCGGCTCTTTGTAAATCAATCGTGTCAACTGAGTTGGTAACTAAGATTGCGGAAAGCTACAGCGCTACTATGTTTAACGTCTTGACTGGTTTCAAATTTATCGGTGAAAAGATTCATGAATTTGAAACACAACACAATTACACTTACATGCTTGGTTTCGAAGAAAGCTTCGGTTACCTCATCAAACCATTTGTACGTGATAAAGACGCTATCCAAGCTGTTCTTATCGTTGCAGAAATCGCAGCCTACTACCGTTCACGTGCCATGACATTAGCTGATGGTATTGAAGAAATCTACAAAGAATACGGCTACTTCGCTGAAAAGACTATTTCTGTTACTCTCTCAGGTGTCGATGGTGCTGCAGAAATCAAGAAAATCATGGATAAATTCCGTGGTAATGCTCCTAAACAATTCAACAATACTGATATTGCTAAGACAGAAGACTTCTTGGAACAAACAGCTACTACTGCTGACGGCGTTGAAAAATTAACAACTCCTCCAAGTAATGTATTGAAATACTTCTTGGCTGATGATTCATGGTTTGCCGTTCGTCCTTCAGGTACAGAACCAAAAATCAAATTCTACATTGCAACAGTTGGAGAATCTGAAGCAGATGCTAAACAAAAGATTGCCAATATTGAAGCAGAAATTAATGCTTTCGTAGGGTAATAAGATTCAACTGTTTAGACATCAAATAACACAAGATTTTATTGAATAGTCTCTCAGACTATACAAGCTTATAGGGGTTAGATGGAACATTGATTTTGTCTAACCTTTTTTTGATTTCCTTTATATCTGTTTAAAGTTTGAGGGAAATCAGAACTTCTTTATGCCACTACCTTTTAAGAGACAAAGAAACCACTTATAGATAATCTATAAGTGGTTTTAAAATCGTTTTATTACTTCTCAGAAGTTGAATGACTCTTAAATAAAGCATGTGTCGCATTGTAAATATGTCTAGCTGTCGCTGCATTATTCATCGTATACAGGTGAACTCCTGCAACGTCTTGTGTAACCAAATCCACGATTTGGTCAATAGCATAGGCTAAACCAGCAGCTCTAAGAGATTCAGGATCATGTTCATACTTATCCAAAATAGCACGGAATTTACGTGGCAAGTGGATATTTTCACAGGTCTTAAGTAGGCGTAAGGCTTGATTACGATTCAAAATAGGCATAATACCAGCATAGATAGGCACATCAATACCAGCAAGAGTACATTTATCTTGGAAATCGTAGAAGCGTTCATTATCAAAGAAGAGTTGAGTCACAAGACTAGAGCAACCAGAATCAACTTTTTTCTTAAGATTTTGAATATCGGAGATTTGATTTGGTGAATCAGGGTGACCTTCAGGATAACAAGCACCGACAATATCAAATTGAGGTGCCATTTCCTTGATAAACTCAATCAAATCAGTAGCATATGTGAAATCTTTAAGTGGTTCAACCCCTGGGATAATATCACCACGAAGGGCCAAAATACGACGCACACCGACAGCATCTAATTCACGAAGTGTGTCTGCAACCTTTTCTTTTGTCAAATAAATAGCTGGAAGATGGGCAATTGTTGGGATAGCCAGATCATTTTGAATATGGTTTGCCAAAGGAACCGTTGTCTCTTTAATATTGTATTTGTTATTACTTGCTGTGACACTAATAAAATGGGGGGACAGTCCCTTCATATCCTCAAGGGCAAGCAAAATTTTTTCATTACCTAAAGCTGGATTAGGTGGAAAGACTTCAAAAGAGAGTGATGGTGTTTGGCTTGTCATATATTTTACCTTCTTCTTTTTAGATTTTTTTGAGACAAAAGCAAATTTTAATGTTTAGTCATCTCAGAACCACATAGAAATAATTTTAGCTAGCCTACTTGCAAAACTCTTTAGGAATCATTACCTATTGAAAACACTCTACACTCAGTAAGAAGGTCTTCAAAGTATTATAATGTTATTTACAAGTTTTCACGAGCTGTTTTTGCTGCTGCTACGAGCTTAATCAAACTTTCTTTAGTTTCTTTGATACCACGAGTTTTCAAACCACAGTCTGGATTGATCCATACTTTGTTGCTTGGAACTTTAGCCAAGATTGCTTCAATTGTGTGATCGATTTCACCGTCTTTAGGGACACGTGGTGAGTGGATATCGTAAACCCCAGGTCCAACTTCTGTTTGGAAGTTTTTCGCTTTGAGCTCGTCCAAGATTTCAAGGTTTGAACGGCTAGCTTCAAATGAGATAACGTCTGCATCCAAGTTATCGATAGCTGGGATAATATCTGTAAATTCTGAGTAACACATGTGAGTGTGGATTTGTGTGTCTGGTGCTACTGTTGAGTGTACCAAACGGAAGGCTGGAATAGCCCAGTCAAGGTAGTCTTCGTACCAGTCGCTACGACGGAGTGGCAATTTCTCACGAAGAGCAGCCTCATCGATTTGGATGATTTTCACACCAGCAGCTTCAAGGTCAAGCACTTCATCCTTGATAGCAAGGGCGATTTGAAGAGTAGAATCCTTGATAGAGATGTCTTCACGTGGGAATGACCAGTTAAGGATGGTAACAGGTCCAGTCAACATCCCCTTAACAGGCTTGTCTGTACGGCTTTGTGCATAGCTAGACCATTTCACAGTGATTGGGTTAAGACGAGCGACATCACCCCAGATGATTGGTGGTTTAACCCCACGCATACCATATGATTGCACCCAACCATTTTTAGAGAAGAGGTAACCAGACAAGTTTTGACCGAAGTACTCAACCATGTCGTTACGTTCAAATTCACCATGAACAAGAACATCAAATCCAACTTCTTCTTGCCACTTAATCCATTCATCGATTTCTTGTGCAAGGAAAGCATCGTAATCTTCTTGTGACAATTCATGCTTACGGAAAGCCAAACGTTTGGCACGCACTTCCTTAGTTTGAGGGAATGAACCGATGGTTGTTGTTGGAAGCAATGGAAGTTTGAAGGCATCCTTTTGAATAGCTTCACGTTCTGCGAAAGCTGGTAAACGTGTGTAATCCGCTTCTGTCAATCCTGCAATACGAGCACGAAGTTCAGCATTTTCACCAACACGTTCAGTAGCAAAGAGCTCTTTGTTAGCAGCGAGTGCTTCAGCACCTTGACCATTGCGGATAGCATCCAAATCACGAAGTTCTTCCAATTTTTCAACGGCAAAAGCAAAGTGATTTAAAATAGCTGGTTCAAAGTCTTCATTAGCAGTTGTAAATGGTACATGAAGAAGGGAACATGAAGTCGTCAAGACAACATGTTCAGCTGGAACTTGATTCAAGATTTCCAAGCTCTTTTCATAGTTATTACGCCAGATATTTTTACCATTAACAATACCAGCATAGAGAGTCTTATCAGCTGGGAATCCACCTTTAACGAGTTCAAGTGTCTTCTTACCTTCGACAAAGTCAAGACCAATACCGTTAACTGGCAAGTTCACGAGATCATTATAGACATCACGCACATCACCAAAGTATGTTTGAATCAAGACTTCAATGCCTTTCTTGTCAGCCAAGAGTTTATTGTAAAGATTCAAGAAGAGTGCTTTTTCGTCAGCTGACAAATCTTTAACAAGTGCTGGTTCATCAAGTTGGATACGAGTCGCACCAAGTTCAGTCAATTTAGCAAAAACTTCTTGGTAGGCAGCTACAAAACTATCAACGAAGTCTTCAGCTTTTACACCATCTTCAAAGTCAGATAATTGAAGGAAAGTGAATGGTCCAACAACAACTGGACGAGTGTTGATCCCCAATTCTTTTGCTTCTTGGTACTCATCAAAAATCTTGTGACCAGCAAGTTTAACTTCTGTTGTTTTTTCAAATTTTGGAACGATGTAATGGTAGTTAGTATTGAACCATTTTTTCATCGGAAGGGCACGTACATCCCCTTTTTCACCTTGATAACCACGCGCCAAAGCAAAATATTGTTCCAATTCTGTCAAATCCAAGTTTTGAACAGATGCAGGCACAACGTTGAATAAGAAAGCCGTATCAAGGAAATTATCATAGTGAGAAAAGTCATTTGAAGGAATCTCAGTAATACCTTTTTCTTTGACAATATTCCAATGCTTAGCACGCAAGTCTTTAGCTGTAGCCAAAAGCTCATCTGCTGTGATTTCTTTTCTAAAGTATTTTTCTGTTGTAAATTTTAATTCGCGGAATTCACCCAAACGTGGGAAACCAATGATAGTAGTTGACATCTTGTGTCCTCCTCTTTGTTGTTGCATTAATCTTACCAAAGAAATAGCTTTCTGTATAATTGGTATTAGTTTTCTCTATATATAGTTTTTAGCTATAACCTATAAACTAAGGGATTTGTTCTGTCTGTTATTTCCTTTTGCTTAGATATTATTATAGCTAATAACTATAGGTATGGTAGCAAAAAAATCCCTAGACATTTGTCTAGAGATTCTTGTTGCTGTACCTGATAACTTAAGCCTTACCTTTCTCCTTATTGCTGTATTAATAGAGAAAGCCAGAACTATAATGACTAACTCCTAATAGATTCTATCACTCTCTCTTGAATCCTAGATGTGTATAAGACATATTTTCACTATTATAACTATTCCAAATAAAATAACCAAAACTGCTAGTACAAGTAGGAAACAACTTCCCAAAACGGCTAACCAAATGATTGGTTTCTTTAAACTGTCATATTCATTCATATAGCCATTATGAATTTTAATCAGTTCATCTCTCTTTTTATTATTAGACTCTTTGGAAATGGCAACTCCAAGTTCATACATCTGGTGTCTCCAAGAATTGCCTTTTTTTGTTTGGAAGGTTGCTGCTACCTTTCTCAAAGTTATTTTTTCAGTCATAATTCCCTCTTAAATCTTCTTTTACTCCTTTCATTACAACATATGTAAAACTATCTGAAAAGTTCATTTTTTGCTTAAAATTTTGAGAATAAGATTTAAAACATGAAAAATAAGCAGAGACAAACTTCTTATGTTATACTCTAACTATGCATAAGAAAACTGTTATTGATTTTAAAGATTTTGAGCTAAGACAAGTCTTTAAAAATCCTCTCAAAGAATTAAAAACCAAAGATATTAATGAAGTTAAACCACTTCTAGACCAAGTAGAGGCCTATCAAAAAGAAGGCTATTATGCAGTGGGCTACCTTTCCTATGAAGCTTCTGCAGCCTTTGAACCTAAGTTTGAGGTTTTAAATAGTCCCTTAATGTCGGAATATCTCCTCTATTTCACCATTCATGAAACCGTTCAAACGGAACCTCTTCCATTATCGTATGAGCCAGTTTCTCTACCAGATTCATGGAAGGAGCTAACTTCAGCTTCTGAATATAAGGAGGGTATCCAGAAAATACATCATCATATCCGACAAGGAGATACCTACCAAGTCAACTATACTGTCCAATTGCAACAAAACCTAACTGCAGACCCTTTTGCCATCTATAACCGGCTTGTTGTCGAGCAGAATGCTCACTACAACGCCTTTATTCAACATGATGACCTTTCTATTATTTCTATAAGTCCAGAGCTTTTCTTTAAGAAAGAGGGCGATACACTGACCGCACGTCCTATGAAAGGCACGACCAATCGCGGTTTAACAACTGCAACTGACCTCAAACAGGCTCAGTGGCTTGCGCATGATCAAAAAAATCGTTCAGAAAATATGATGATTGTTGATCTCCTACGCAATGATATGAACCGTATCTCAAAAATAGGTAGTGAAAAGGTCAAAAGCCTTTGTCATGTTGAACAATACTCTACAGTTTGGCAAATGACTTCTATGATTGAAACACAGCTCTTAGAAAATAGGGATTTAAGTGATGTCTTTCAAGCACTTTTCCCTTGTGGATCAATCACTGGAGCACCTAAAATAGCTACTATATCTATTATCTCTGCGGTAGAAAAACAGGCGCGTGGTGTTTATTGTGGGGCTATCGGTATTTTACCACCTCAGGGACCAACAATTTTCAACGTTGCGATTCGAACCCTTCAAATGCAAGGAACAAAAGCTATCTACGGTGTCGGGGGAGGCATTACCTGGGATAGCAATTGGGCAGATGAATATGAAGAAACCAAGCAAAAAGCAGCTGTTTTATATCGTCAGAATCCTAAATTTGATCTCATTTCAACTGGTCTGGTCCATCAAGGAAGATTACTCTTTATAGAAGAGCACCTTAATCGCTTACAAGAGGCCAGCCATTACTTTGATTTTCCTTTTAATAAGGAAGAAGCTCACTATCAAGTAGAATCTCTGTGTCAGTCTTTTGATGTTGACACAGACTATCGTCTTAAATTCTCTCTTTCAAAAGACGGTGAACTAAAGTTTGACCATTCTCCACTAATAAACTTGTCCGATAGTTTTTGCCAAGCAAGATTAGTGGAACAATTACATCCTTTGGATAGCCCCTATACCTTCTTTAAAACAAGTTACCGACCTCACCTTAGTATCGGACCTCATGAGCAAATCTACTATAACCATGACGGGCAACTCCTAGAAACCTCTATCGGTAACCTCGTTGTCAAAATTAATAACCAACTTTACACACCTCCTGTGCAACTTGGTATCCTAAATGGGATTTACAGACAGCACCTGATAGCTCAAAAAGAAGTTAAAGAAAAGGTATTAACTTTAGATGACCTAAAACAAGCTCAATCTATCTATGCTTGTAATGCTGTTAGAGGATTGTATGAATTAAGTATTATAAGCTAACCTGAGCTTTAAAGAACCACTTTGTGTTTTCTACCATTCTGTCACTGCTAGCGATTAAGTTTTATTACTATTTCTTCTATTGAATAATTAACCATTTCAGTTTTAATGCAGTATAATACTAGGTAGCAGTCATTAAAACTATGATTCCTTTAATGACAAATAACGCAATCCTGAAACTTAAAGCACAGGAACAGTTTTAGAAAGGACAAAAAACTTAAATGAAAAGTTTTAAAGGATTGACTTCTGCGGAAGTTCAAGCAAGTAAAAACATCCATGGCGATAATAGGCTATCTAGCAAAGAAGCTAACTCGCTTCTCTCAATCTTTATCAAAGCCTTCCAAGATCAATGGATTCTTATCCTCTTGGCTGCCTTAGGATTAAAAATTATCTTCAACTTTGTTGGAATGATTTTCCCCGCTATTAGTGAAGCTAATTGGTATGAGGCTATCTCACTAATTTTCGCCATTTTGATGTCTACAGGATTTTCAGCCATTTCACAATACCGTAACGAGCAAAAATTCAATACCCTTCAGGAAGAGGCTTCAAAAACTAATGCTAAGGTTTATCGTGATGGTAAACTTAAAGAGATTCTCGTAGATAATATTGTCAAAGGTGATCAAATTCTCCTTCAATCAGGGGACAAGATTCCTGTGGACGGTATCATCTTGGAAGGTAACTTAAAAGTAAACCAAGCTGTCTTAAATGGTGAAAGCGAGGATGCCACAAAACTTCCTCTTGGTGACCAAGAAGAGCCAGACTCTTCAGACCTCTTTACAGAGCTCAAGGTCTTCCGTGGTACAGTCGTAACTTCAGGTGAAGCTGTGATGGAAGCTACACAAATTGGTGACAATACAGTCTTAGGAAGTATTAATACCTCACTTCAAGAAGACAGTAAAGATTCACCATCTAAAGAAAAACTTAACAAGCTTGCTGGAAACATCGGGGTTCTCGGTTATAGCGCAGGTTGTGTCTATTCCGTTATCAACCTTGTATTAGGCTTTATTGCCCTCAATAAGGCTAACAACCTCAATGGTGGTTCAATTTTCCTTCTTATCATTGAAACGATTCTCTTTGCAGTTACCATCATCATCATGGCTGTCCCAGAAGGTCTTCCAATGATGTTAGCTCTTGTCTCTTCTATGAACTCAGGTAGACTTTTGGCTCAAAATATCCTAGTCCGCCATCCTGATACTATTGAAACAGCTGGATACATGAATATTCTCTTCAGTGATAAGACTGGTACTATCACAGAAGGTAAACTATCTGTAGTTGACTTCTTCCTTGCTGATGGAACACTTTATGCGGCTACGGGTGAAACTGATGTTCCAGATTTTGACACAATGTCAGATAGCCTTAAAGCTGAAATGATTAATGGTATCGGTCTTAATAACGATGCTATGATAGCAGAAGGCAATGCTGTTGGTAGTAATGCTACTGACCGTGCACTTCTTGACTTCTTGATTGGACGTTCTCAACTTGATTTCGATACTAATACAATTACTGAGAAGCAACAATTCAACTCAGCAATAAAATTCGCAAGTGTAACGACTAACGATGGAAAAACCTACATCAAAGGTGCTCCAGAATTTATCCTAAATGACTGCTACTACTATCTTGATAAAGATGGACATAAACAAAACTTTACAGATGATATTAAAGCTCGATTTCAAGAGTTATCATTAGAGCAAGCTAACCGTTCAATGCGTTTGCTTGCTATCCTTAATACAAATGGTAAAGATAAAGTCTTGATTGGTATCGTATGTATCCGTGATAATGTTCGTTCTTCAATTAAACAAACCGTTGAAATCATGAACCGTGCAGGTGTTCAAGTCGTTATGGTAACTGGTGACCGTAAGGAAACTGCCGTTGCCATTGCTAAGGAGGCTGGTATCGTTACTGGAGAAAACGACCTTGTTCTAACTCATGATGAACTCACTGTCCTCTCAGATCAAGAACTTAAGCAAAATTTACCTTTCTTGAAGGTTGTTAGTCGTGCTCTTCCAATGGATAAAAAACGCCTTATTGAAATTGCTCAGGACCTTGATATGGTCGCTGGTATGACAGGTGATGGAGTTAACGACTCACCTGCTCTCAAATCAGCTGATGTCGGCTTCTCAATGGGTGACGGTACTGAAGTCGCACGAGAAGCCTCAGATATCGTTATCTTGAATAACTCATTGACTTCGATTGAAAAAGCTGTCCTCTATGGACGCACCATGGGTAAGTCAGTAAGTAAATTTATTATCTTCCAGTTAACCGTTAACGTGACGACTATTGCCATGTCACTTCTCTCACCACTTTTAGGACTTAAAGAGCCATTTACAATTATCCAAATTCTCTGGATTAACCTTATCATGGACACACTCGCTGCCCTCGCCTTTGGTGAAGAGCCTACGCTAGATCGTTACATGAATGAAAAACCAGTTGCTAAAAAGGCAAACATTCTTACTAGCTTTATGAAGTCTGCTATCGGTGTAGCTAGTGTCTTCATTACTGTTGTATGTTTGGCAATTCTCAAAAATGTTGGTGGTATCCAAGACTTTATCACAAATGGAACTGGAAACTTTGAAATGGTAACAACATTTACATTTACTGTATTTATCTATGCTGTCATTTTCAACTCGCTTAATACACGTAGTAATGGATTCAATGTGTTTGAACATATCAGCGAAAACAAGAAATTCTCAATTGTAATGATTTCTATCGCTTTTGTTCAAACCTTGATTATCCAATTCGGTGGAAAAATATTTAGTACTGTTCCAATGGATATTCATCACTATATCGTTGCTCTTCTTATTGCTGTATTGATTATACCAGCAGATTTCATTCGAAAGGCCCTTACAAAAAAGAATTAGCATAAGCTATTTAGCTAAATCTCAAAAAGGATTGGACGTTTCTAATTACCTCCAATCTTTTTTACTATTTTGTCCATCGCATAGTATCAATTGATTCATTGGATAATAGCTTAAAAATAGGATGTTCTAAAGACTTCGTATGAAATCCAAATATGAATGTATTCCACCAGTAAAATCATTTTAAACCTGTCACTTTTTATTACTTATATGCTCGTACAATGAGTTAACAAACTGTAAGTTGAAGTCATAATGATTTTTACCCATAACAAAAAGGCCTTATCCAGGCCTCTTTTTGTTAAACAATATTACTTGAATTCATTTGGGTTGGCTGTGTAGTTTGCCCAATCCTTACTATAAAAGCGATCATTCAATTTATAGCTAGGTGCAGGTGTTGGGTTACTAACGAAAGGATTAACGGCCTTGTCAAAGGCTACCCAACCTTTCCAGCCCATATGAATGGTGTCTTGCATAAAGTAAGGTTGATCGCCATCTTTTGAGAAGTCTGCAATATTGGTAAATCCTTGACTTTCCAATTGATAACGGATTTTTGAAACCGTAGCATCATACATTTCCTGGTTAAGTCCTGTATAGGCCATCCACTTACTATTGACTGGTGGTATGACAAAGATGACATTTGTATTTGACTTAGCAAATTGATTGAGAACCAATTGTAAGTCGCCGTATTCTTGCGAAACTTCATAAGAAAGGTGTTCTTGGAAACCTTTGAGCTTGCCAATTTTTTTAGATAAACGTTTCTTATAAAAACGGTCATCAATACCAAAGTCATTTGTTTTAGTATGTGATTCTGCATCTCTTACTGCAATTTGATCAAGGGCTTCATAAGAAAACTCATCAGGCAATTCTTTTAAATAGGGAAGAACTTTTTTATCGTAATTGGCATTATATGGTGCTGCAAATGAACTAAATAAAGCGTCTTCACGTTTATTAAGCTCAGCCAAGAATTGTACATAAGTCTTATCAAAAGCGTTTAGTTCTTGACCTTTTGCGACCTTAGTAAGTTGAGACTTCATCGCAATCTCAGGCTTCATCTCTAAGATACGCTTTGCAGCATACTCTGAATTCTCATCAGTTTCATTTTGATTCAAGAAACTACTGAGCTGATCATTACTGAAGAACTGTTGAAAGGCTGCTGAATTGTAACCCTTCTTAGTGAACCATTGAGGAGACAAGACGTAAACAGCTGTACCATTTTTGAGCTCAGGAAGCATTTGTTGCATCCCAAGATACTGGTTTAAAGAGGCGGCGCCACGTTGTCCAATAAAGTATGGACGATAGTTACGATCGTATTTTTCAGCTAAAACTGCTGGATGAAGGGCATCAAAACGTAACCACTCACTAGAACCAAAGAAAGGTACAAAACGATGTTCTTTATCAGAAAGTGCGTTAGTCTTATTTATACGACTCTTAAAGTTAGCTGTCGTCAGTGTTACTGCATTACGTTTCATAGTCTGATAACTGTGTTTTCTGCCTTGTGGATAGCAATAAATAACCACTACTACCAAGACAAGAGCACAAATTACTGGACCAAAAATCCGCCATAAACGCTTAAGCATTGCGAAGCTCCGTTACCCCTTCAACAATCTTATTGGCTGTGTTCCAGTCATCACGGCCAAATTCTGAAACTGGTACACGAATATCAAAACGTGATTCCAATTCAACAATAAGTTCAACAGTCCCCATTGAATCTAGGACACCAGCATCGAAGAGATCTTCATCCATCATGTCTGAAACATCTTCCATGAAAAGTTCATCAATAATTTCAATAACTTGTGATTTTACATCCATTTTTATATTTCCTTTACTTATTTTTTAGTGAACCAAAGTTCATTCAAGAATCCTGAGAAAATCAAGAATGACAACATAACAGTGTTAAATGTAATAAAGATTCCTAAAGCCATTGTCCATTTGTTATCAGGAAGAGGCTCAAGACCTGCTTTTTTACGTTCTTTATTAATGGTTTTCTTTTTACGTAACCAAGCATCGTTAATACCTAGACCGATACCATGGAATATACCATAGGCAATATAGTACCAGGTGACCCCATGCCAGAATCCCATTACCATCATATTGAGTACATAGGCCACGTTTGATGTGGTATTACGATTTTTAAAAACCTTATTCCTCATCAAAACCATAACCATACGCATAAAGACAAAGTCACGGAACCAGAAAGATAAACTCATATGCCAACGGTTCCAAAATTCTTTCAAATCACGTGAAATGAAAGGCTTGTCAAAGTTTATTGGGCTCTTAATTCCCATGAGATTAGACGCTGCGAGGGCAAACATCGAGTAGCCCGCAAAATCAAAGAAGAGATCAAAACCATAAACGTACATGACACCAAGTGTTGGTAGATTAAAGATACCGCCTTGGCTCAATGCTTGTTCTTTTAATGGTGGTAAAAGCATATTTCCAAAAATCTGAGCCAAAACAAACTTATAGAGAAAACCAAGCATAATATACTTTACAGCTTGCTCTAACATGTTCAACAGCTCATCACGCTCAGGAATAGCTTGATAGTCATCATTAAAGCGTTTGAAGCGATCAATAGGACCACTTGTGAAGGTCGGCATAAAGAGCGTGAATCGGAGGAATTCTCCTAGTTTGAACTCTTTAAGCACTCCATCACGCATCTCGATAATCATCCCTACTGCACGGAAAGTAAGGTAGGAAATACCAAGAAAGTTAAAAAGCGACTGGTTACCATTAATAGCTGGCTCTACTTTAACAAAAACCAAGGGTAGTACCACAAGGAACGAGTGTAGGTAAAAGATCCACTTATTATCCTTTTGACTGCGGTAACGCTTGTAAGAATAAACCCAAATGATTTGCCATACGATATAGAAAAGCAAGGCTAATAGTTGACTAGCATGGGTACCTGTCAAGGCTAAAACAATAAAGGCTAAACTAACCAAACATTCATAAATCGCAAAACGCTTTTTAAAAAAGAGTCCTACAAAAATCGGTAATAAACCCAGTCCAAGATAAATGAAATAGAAAGGATTACCATAAGCCTCTATATGAGGAAGCTGTTTCAAAAAGTCTATCATCGGTTGTTAACCTCACTGATTAGACCCTTGATATCAATTTTCCCATTTGGTGTCAAAGGCAAGCTCTCACGATAGAGGAACTTAGTTGGCATCATGTAAGACATCATGATATCTTCCAAGTCCGCCTTAATCGCCTTGGTAATATCAATATCACGCTCAAACTGCTCACGAACGCCATCCTTCAGAATGACATAAGCCAAGAGATTCTGAACCTTATGATCCTTATTATAACGTGGCACAGCTACTGCTGAATCGATGTACTTAGACTTGTTAAGGTTTTGTGAAACATCCTCTAACTCAATACGGAAACCATTGAATTTAATTTGGAAATCCATACGTCCTCCGTAGAGAAGGAGCCCCTCATCAGTCATAGTACCCACATCACCAGTATGGTAGGCAGGAAGTCCATTAAACTCGAAGAAAGCTTCTGCAGTCTTTTCAGGATTGTTCATATAACCTTTTGAAACTGCTGGACCTGATACGATAATTTCTCCCTGTTGACCATTTGGAAGGATATTGCTGTCTTCATCGATAATATAAGTCGGTGAATCTTCCTTAGTATAACCAATTGGCAGACGTTTAAGATTAGCCAACATCTCATCAGTTACTGCTACAGCTGACAAGGCTACGGTTGCTTCTGTTGGACCATAAGCATTGATAATACGTGCTTCTGGGAAACGTTGGCGAAGCTTTTGAGCAGTTTTAACTGTCAACTCTTCTCCATCGAAATAGAAATGCGTAATTTCTGGCATCTTCTCTGCATTGAAATCCTCAGACAACATAGCCATATCCGCAAAGGATGGTGTTGAGGTCCAAATAGCAATTGGAAGTGAAAAGATGGTTTCAAAAAGTTTCTTGAAGTCCTGAGTAATAGCTGAAGGAAGCGCATAGAGTGTGCCTCCAAGAGCCAAGGTTGGCGCCCAGTACATCACTGATAAGTCAAATGAGTAAGGTGGTTGAGCCAGCATTTGTGGGCGTTTGGGAGTAGCAAACTCCTTGTCGGTAATCATCCAGTTGGTGAAACTAAGGAGATTGTCGTGCGAAATCTGTACGCCTTTAGGTTTACCCGTCGTTCCAGATGTAAAGATGATGTAATAAGTATCATCACCTTTAACAGGGTGGGTCACTTCATAACTAGTCTTGTTAGCAAAGCTTGCCTTCACTTGATCCAGGGTCACAATTGGTGCTTTAACATCCTCTAGCGGAAAATCGTTAATAGTAATAATCAGACTCGGCTCTGCCACTTCAACAATTGCTGTCACACGCTCGAGAGCTGAGTGACTATCAATTGGAATATAGGCATGACCAGATTTAGTTAGAGCAACGAAAGTTGCCAACATCTCATACTCTTGACCACCATAAACCACAACTGGTGATTTATCTGGAATATCAAGACTATCAATCTTAGTAGCTAGGCTGTCTGAATCAGCCTTTAGGTCACCGTAGGTATGGACTTCCCCAAGAATATTGTAAACAGGAAAGTCTGGTTGAGATTGAGCAAATTGTTCAATCGTTTCAAGCATATCTTTAATTTTTGTATTTGTCATTATTCTTCCTAGAATTCGTTATAGATAAAATTACCTTGACCTTGTCCCAGGTAATTGTAGAGATATATTAGGGCCATAAAAATGATGAAATAAAGCAAGGTTTGTCCCCAAAAAACAAGGACATTTTTGTTTTTTAACATTCTAATTTTCGATACCTTCTTTTTATATAATATCTACTCTAGTTTACCATCTAATCCTTATTATTTCCAATAAAAAAGAAAAAATTAATAAATTTCATCACTAGTTGTTTTTGCACAAACTAATGCTTAAAAATCTTAAAAACAAAGCTAAAAAAGCTCTGTTATTTTTAACTATTTTGTGTCTTTTGGGCTGTCTGCATTTGATAATACATTCCCTTAGTTTTCATTAGTTGATGATGAGTTCCACACTCGACAATATCTCCATTATTCATGACTAAAATTAGATCGGCATTTTCAATGGTTGAGAGTCTATGGGCAATGATGAAACTCGTTCTGCCTTTCATCAGTTTAGCAAACGCCTCTTGAATAAGAAGCTCTGTACGGGTATCAATACTTGAGGTAGCTTCATCTAAGATAAGAATCTTAGGCAAATTAACAAATACACGAGCGATAGTCAGTAGCTGACGTTGTCCCTGAGAAAGAGATTGACCTGCATCACTTAGGTAAGTGTCATAACCCTGTGGTAACTGTTTAATAAAGAAGTCAGCATTTGCTGCTTTAGCTGCAGCTATAACTTCCTCTCGACTAGCTTTGGGGTTACCGTAGGCGATATTATCATGAATTGTGCCAACTTCAAGCCAGGTCTCTTGTAATACCATACCAATCTGTTTACGAAGACTCTCTCGAGTGTAATCCGTAATAGATCTGCCGTCAAGTCGCAATTGGCCCTTGTCTAAATCATAAAAGCGCATCAAGAGATTGATAAGGGTTGATTTACCTGCTCCTGTCGGACCGACAATCGCAACAGTACTTGCAGCAGGAATATTAATGCTCAAATCCTTGATAAGAGGTTTGTTTGGCAGGTAACCAAATTGAATATGGTCAAATTGAAACTGCCCCTTCACGTCTTCCTCTTCCAAAACCAAATGTCCTGTTTCTGGGATTTCATTTTCATCCAAAATCATATAAAGACGATCAGCACAAGCAAGAGCACTTTGAAGCTCTGAAAGGACTGATGAAATATCATTGAAAGGTTTTGTGTATTGAGTAACATAATTGAGGAAGGTTGTTAATTGTCCAACTGTAAAAGCGCCACCTGACATAATACGGTAAGCTCCGACACCTGCAATGAGCGCATAGATAAGGCTATTGACAAAGCGAGTGGCTGGATTTACCGCTGACGAGTAAAAGATTGCTCCCTTTGAATAGGCAGCATACTTACCATTGACTTCTCTAAAGTTTTGGACCATCTGACCCTGAGCATTTAGACTTTGTACCAGAGCTTCTTGGGTAAGACTTTCCTCAATCAGCTGGGTCTGCATCCCTCGCCACTTGGTCTGATGTCGATAAAGTTGATAACTTTTCCTAGCAATGAAACGAGCGACAAGGACAGAAAGAGGGGTCATCACAAGAACCAAAAGCATCATGAACCAGTCTAAGCGAGCCATGGTAATGATAATGACAAAAATGGTTAAGAGACCAACGAAAAATTGGTTAAAAACCATGAGAAGTCCGTTGTTCAGTTGGTCACTATCAGTAGTCACACGACTAACCATATCTCCAGTTCCTTGATGATCAAGGTAACTAAGAGGCAAGGCATGAATCTTCATCATAACTCGCTCACGCAAACTCTCGCTGTAAGAATATATTAAACGGTTATAAATCAAAGGATTGAGCCACTGGATTGCACTATTAGCTACGATAACCGCAAGCATTTGCCATATTAAACGTGATATCAGAAGGATAGCATTCTTTTTGAGAACAGCATCCACTGCATCACCAATCAAGATAGGTAAGTAAACTGTTAAAGCAACCTGAATAATAGTACCAACTGTCGCTAGGACTAAGAGAAAGCGCTGACTTAAGATGTCTCGACTTAAACGTCTAAGCGTCGACTTGTTATTTCTAGCTTTCATCAGCAGCCTCCTTTTGGTGTTGAGAATAATGAATATCTTGATAGAGTTTGTTAGTGGCAAGCAATTCTTCATGATTACCAAGTCCAAGCTGACAGCCCTTATCAAGAACCAAAATCTGATCGACAGACTTTAAACTATTCGTTCTTTGCGAAATAATGATTAAGCTAGTTGATTTAAGATTTTTTCTTACGGCTGCTAATAGACGACTCTCAGTCAAATAATCCAATGCCGAGGTTGAATCATCCAAAATCAAGAAATGTGCTGGTCTCATCAAAGCACGCGCAATGGTCAAACGCTGACGTTGACCACCAGAAAAATTACGGCCAAATGACTCAACTGGCTCATCTAAGCCAAGTTCCTTATCTCGAACAAAGTCAGCAGCTTGAGCCATGTCAAGTGCATGCCACAATTCCTTGTCACTAGGTTCATGCTTAAGCCCCAAGGCCAAATTAGAACGAATGGTTCCCCTAAATAACTCAGCTTTTTGAGGAACATAGGCCACCCAAGACCGCCACTCTTTTAGATTTTTTGGCGATACTTGATTGTTAAAGATCGTTAAGCTGCCAAGCTGAGGTTTATATAAGTTCATGATTAAGTTGACCAAGGTAGATTTACCCGAACCTGTACCTCCGATAATACCTAAAGACTCTCCCTCGGTCAATTCAAGCTTAATCCCTTGAAGTGATGGCTGACTAGCTGTCGGATAAGTAAAGGTCATATTGTCTATAGCAAGCGTTAATGTTTCTTGATCAGCCTTCTTGATCGTTAGAAGAGCCTCAATGTCCTCGTCCTCAAGATTAAAAATAGCTTTTACACGTTTAGCAGATATAAAACTTTGGTTGAGATTGGTCAACATCATGGCTAATTTAAGAAGCTCTGTCAAAATTTGCAAGAGGTAATTGACCAAGGCAATCAGCATTCCTTGCGTCAAGAGTCCACCTTGAATCTGAATATTTCCCTGCCAAAGAATGGCAATTAAGGTCATATTAACAACTAAATAAGTCAAAGGACTAATGAGACTTGCTATGACTCCAGTTTTGAGTTGCCATGTCTTCAAGTCTTTATTGACAGTCGTAAACTTATCTAATTCACGCTCACTTTGTCCGAAGGCCCTAATAACCCTCATACCTTCAAGCTGCTGGCGAGTACTAGTAACAATTGACTCATTAATCACTCGAATCTTAGCATATAGAGGATTGACGATACTACTTGCCACCACAATAATAAGAGTCAATACTACAACCATGCCAAGGAACCATAGGGTCAAGCGTGGACTAATCCGAAATGCCATAATAATAGCCCCTGTCACAATAATGGGAGCTCTCAAAAAGAGTCGCAAAAATTGATTAATTCCCGTTTGAATCTGAAAAGTGTCACCAGTTAGGCGTGTCACCAAACTCGAAGTTCCTATCTCATCACGCTTTTCCTTTGACAATCGCATGATTTTGGCATAAAGATTATTGGTCAAACCTTGCGCATAGCCAACTGCTGCTCGTGATGAAAAATACTGAGCTGAAACAGCAACAACAACGCCAACAAAGGCAAGTCCAAACAAGAGAAAAATCATCATAAATAGATGATTTTGGTCTTTATTCGGAATAGTTGTGTCGACAATTCCAGCAATCACTAGCGGAACGAGGAGCTCAAAACAGGCTTCGATTAATTTAAACACGGGTCCCAGGATACTGTCTTTGACGTATCCTCTAAAATAAACTAATAATGCTTTCATTGGTCTTTCCTTAAAAATGAAGTAGCCACTCTTAGAGACGTGAGAACATACGCATCAAAAAGAGATTAAACTGTACTTCCTTAGCATAATAAATATTTCCGCCATTTGTATACAGCTTTCCACCGCCATAGTACATGGCAACAGGTTGATAATAAGTATAAGTTTCCCCACTGGTATTTCCAAGACTTGGAGCAACGACATTTTTAGAATAGGCCCTTGCTAGTTCAACAGTGTTGACTCCACCATTATCAGCTACATAATCAATATAAGCTTTGCCAAAATTATAGGCTTGCACTGCTGTCCAAGGATCCACCTTATGGTGAGCAGCTTCTTCCAGGTTCTCTGAAAGTACTGTCACCCCTTGACGAATACTTTCTTTTCTATTTTTGATGGAGTTGGTAATCCCTGAAGAACTTTCACTGGACTGCATCACGTCATCTGTCTTCCCCTTGGTTTCTGTGTAAATCATTGCTAGGACCAAATCTACATTGGTTGTATTATCAACATCATCCTCCGCCAGAACTTCCTTAACCATGGATTCATAAGCTAAGACATGTTGTATGTTGACATGGATTCGATAGCATTGGATACCTATAATGAGGACTACGACAAAAACCACCAGACGTCTTATCCATTTAAACATATTATTTATTGATGATATCCTCGATATTTTTGATGAGAATTGAATAGGTGCCATCAGGGTTTTGAATAAACTCAACACTATTAGCATCCTGATAAACGTTATTAGGCACAATTAACTCAATTCCGTTTGATAACGATAACTTTTGATTCTCTAATTTCTTAATTTGACGAGAATGGTCAATATCTGAGACCGAAATAGGCTCAGGCATAGCTTCTTTAAGCTCATCAACGAAGGTCAAGCGAGCTGTCAAATTATTATCAAAGAGCTGGTCTGCCAATTTTTCAGGAGACAACTCTTGATCTTCCTCCAAGTTATTGAAAATAGCCGATTTCATCTTTCCTTGGAAGTTAAAGTCATCCTGATTAAAATTCTCAGCAATTTTCTGGGCAGTATCTTCAAGCATCTTAATTGATTTTTTGACAGACTGCTCAGGTTGGACCTTCAAGAGATTTTCAGAGAAATAATTGGCAAAACCACCGTTATGTTTGATACGCTTTTCAATCAGATAATACTGCTTACTACTACGGTTAATAATCAAAGCCTCATCTGGAGTCTGAGACGCAGAAGGTAGATTATTTTGTGACAACTGAATAGGATGCTGGCTATCTCCTAGAGAGTGGATCAAACTGTCCTTTAGGGAAATGCGCAAGAATGCAAAATACTCTTGTCCTTCTTTGTCAAACTGAATAAAGACCAAATCATTGGTCTTTTGATCTTCAGAAATGACAAATTCTTCCTTCCAAAGTTGGGCAATTTTGACAGAACTTTCCATCAAATCATCTCCTAGATGACTGATGAAAACATTTTCTGCTTCAAAATTCCCACGTTTAGCCTCATCAGAGAAAACTTTTGACAGTTTCTTTCGGAAATACTCATCCAAACGTGGTGTTATTGCAAGCGGCGCTTCTGCCAATACCAGCTCCGTATCATTTGGTGAAAACTGATGAATGATAATGCGTTTAATATATAAATCTAACATAATCTCTTAATAAAGTGGAAAAGCATCAGTAAGTGTTTTAACTTCCCCACGAATGCGTTCCAAAACTTCCGGTTTGTCATGATTTTCCAAAGCTTGGATCATCAACTTAGCAATCTTACGGCTCTCAGCTTCACCCATACCACGACTTGTGATAGCTGGGCTACCTACACGAATACCTGATGTTTTGAATGGTGATAATTGTTCATAAGGAATACCATTTTTGTTCAAAGTAATATTCACTTCTTCAAGAACATTTTGAGCAACCTTACCATTTTCAACAACCTTAGTGACATCAACCAAGAAGAGGTGATTATTGGTACCACCTGAAATAACACGGAAATTTGGGTGTTGATTGAAAACATCTGCCATAGCTGCAGCGTTCTTGATGACATTTTCACCGTACTCTTTAAAGGCAGGATCAAGTGCTTCTTTAAGAGCAACAGCCTTAGCTGCAATAACGTGTTCCAAAGGACCACCTTGCAGACCAGGGAAGACGGCAGAATTGATTTTCTTAGCAATGTCTTCATCATTAGTCAAGATCAATCCACCACGAGGACCACGAAGAGTCTTGTGAGTTGTTGTGGTTGTCACATGTGCGTAAGGTACTGGACTTGGATGATGGCCTGATGCCACAAGACCAGCAATATGAGCCATATCTACCATGAGATAAGCACCTACTGCATCAGCGATTTCACGGAATTTAGCAAAATCAATGATACGTGAGTAAGCTGAAGCCCCCGCAACGATGAGTTTTGGTTTTACTTCTTTTGCTTGAGCAAGGATAGCATCATAATCAAGGAGTTCAGTTTCCTTATCAACATTGTAAGCAACGAAGTGATAAGTCTTACCAGAAAAACTAACTGGCGCACCATGTGTCAGGTGACCACCTGCTGACAAATCCATCCCCATCACAGTGTCACCTGGTTTGATCAAAGACATGTAAACAGCAGCATTGGCTTGGCTACCTGAGTGAGGTTGTACGTTAGCAAATTTTGCTCCAAAAAGTTTCTTAGCACGTTCAATAGCAAGGGTTTCAACCACATCAATAACATCTGTACCACCGTAATAACGCTTACCAGGATAGCCTTCAGCGTATTTGTTGGTCAAAAGTGTTCCTTGAGCTGCCATAACAGCCTTAGAAACAACATTTTCAGAAGCAATCAATTCAATATTGTTCTGCTGGCGTTTTTCTTCTTTGGCAACAGCATCCCAAAGTTCAGAGTCAAATGCTTTGTAATCTTCTTTGTCAAAAATCATTGAGGTCTCCTATTTATTGGTCTAATGGGTTTTTCTCAACCCACCCATACACAACTGAAAGTTTTCTCACACTTTCCCGGGTCTCTGTTAGTCATTTATTCTATTGTCAACTCTGGTAGAGCTGCCAATAGGTCATCTTTTGTAATCTTTCCCTGTCTAAGTATTCTAGCTGGAGTAACAGACAGGTCCAAAATCGTCGAATCTAGGCCCAACAGGGCATCATCATCTTGATAGCCCGTCACCTGAAAATCAAACTGCGCTCTGATGTGGTCAAAACAACGGCCACTTGCCATACCCGACTTGTTAGCAGATGGGCCAATCAGAGGTCCTTCAGCTTGAATCAATTCTCTAGTTACAGGATGTTTTGGCAAGCGAAATCCAACCGTCGTCAAATTCGAATTAATCCACTTAGGTACTTGGCCATTAGCTTTTAAAATGATAGTCAAAGGTCCAGGCAAAAAAGCATCGTAAAGTTTTTTGAGATAGTCGGGTTGCTCTTTTGAATAGGTCAAGATATCTTCATAAGAAGCGACATTCAAATTCATAGCCTTATCCTTAGGACGACTTTTTAGCTTGTAGACATGATTGACCGCCTTCTCGTCCAAAGCTCTGGCAAAAAGACCATAAACCGTCTCTGTGGGAAGGACGACTGCCCCTCCATTTGCCAAGATATCTTTTAAATCCGCGTTAGTTTCCATCATCCATCACAACCATTCTATCCTGCCCAAATTGGTCCTTAAGAACACGCACACACTTATCTGGAAAATGAAGAGACATGAGTTTCTTTAAATCCAGACCCTGCTTATAGCCAATCTCAAAATAGATTTTTCCTTGAGGACTTATATGCTTAGCAGCCCTCTCAATAATCTGTCTATAAATGGCAAGGCCATCTTCATCAGCAAACAAAGCCATCTTTGGCTCACTAGCCAAGACATTCATACCAACTTCTTTCTTATCGTTTTCAGAAATATAGGGAGGATTTGAGACAATGATATCAAAACTGTCAGTAATATTTTCGAAAACATCCGATTGAATAAAACTGATGTCTACTTGGTTGAGCTTAGCATTTTCTCTAGCAAGTTCTAAAGCATCCACAGACAAGTCACTGGCTGTCACTTGCCAAAGAGGACAACTCTCTTTCAGAGACACTGCAATAGCACCACTCCCAGTTCCAATATCAAGAACCTTAAGCTCTGTCTTTGGGTTTTCCGTCAAAATTAGCTCCACTAATTCCTCAGTTTCAGGACGAGGAATCAAAACACGCTCATCAACTTGAAAACGTAAGCCATGAAAGTCCTCAAAGCCTAAAATATATTGGGCAGGCTTGTGAGCCTTAAGTTGCGTGAAAATGTGAGCTAATAGCTTTCCATCTTCCTCCGAAACTTCCTGTCGCAATTGGAGAACAAAATCAGTTAGATTCCAATGTTTAAAACCACGATAGACGAAGGAAAGAGCCTCTGGTTCTTCACCAATAGCGTCAAGCTCCTTCTCATAGCTAGTCAGGACATCCGCTAGAATCATTTGTTAAGTTCTTCCAATTTTTGTGTTTGATCGTAAAGAACAAGAGCATCAATGACTTCATCCATTTTACCGGCCAAAATCGTATCTAATTTTTGAAGGGTCAAAGAAATACGGTGATCGGTCACACGATTTTGCGGGAAGTTGTAAGTACGAATACGCTCTGAGCGGTCCCCTGTACCAACAGTCGACTTACGTTCAGCGTCTTGTTCATCTTGAGCAATCTGTGCGAAGTGGTCAGCCACACGGGCACGGATAATCTTCATTGCTTTATCACGGTTTTTCTGTTGCGTACGTTCTTCTTGCATTTCAACTTTAATTCCAGTTGGGATATGGACCATACGAACAGCAGTCGCGACTTTATTGACGTTCTGACCACCTGCACCAGAGGCATGATAGATATCGACACGCAAATCTTTAGGATCAATTTCATAATCCACTTCTTCAACTTCTGGCATAACTAAGACAGTTGCCGTTGAAGTATGGACACGTCCTTGGCTCTCAGTCACAGGAACACGTTGCACACGGTGGGCACCCGATTCATATTTTAGTTTCGAGTAAACTGATTGCCCTGAGACCATGGCAACCACTTCCTTGATACCACCGACACCATTGTAAGAGGCCTCCATGACTTCAAAACGCCACCCTTGTGTTTCAGCATATTTTTGGTACATGTTTAAGAGGTCCCCCGCAAACAAGGCAGCTTCATCACCACCTGCAGCCCCACGAATTTCAAGGATGATATTTTTTTCATCATTAGGATCTTTTGGAAGGAGGAGAATTTTCAAGCGTTCTTCATACTCTTCCTTGGCAGCTTTGGATTCTTTGAGTTCCTCCTTGGCCATTTCTTCCAAATCGGGGTCGCCACTAGCTTCCTTAATCATCTCCTCAGCATCTGAGATACTTTGGATAACTTGCTTGTATTCACGGTAGGTTATGACGGTCTCACGGGTGTTAGCTTCTTCACGAGACAATTCCATAAAACGCTTAGTATCCGAAACAACCTCAGGGTCACTAAGTAGCTCTCCTAATTCTTCATAACGGTCTTCAACCGCCTGCAGCTGATCATAAATATTCATTTGTTACTGTTACTCCTTGTATAACTGATAATCATTTTTTAATCCTCTTTTAAAGGAACTATTTTCTTGCGAGGTGGGTTAAACCAGTGCTTTCGACAAACGGAAATATAACTCTCATGACCTCCAATTTGAACCTGTGCCCCTTCATAGACTGGCTCTCCATTTTCCATGCGTAGAACCATAGTTGCCTTCCTAGAGCAGTAATGACAGATGGTTTTTATTTCATCAATTTTGTCAGACAAAATCAAGAGGTACTTTGAACCCTCAAATAGGTTGTTTTGGAAATCATTTTTTAAGCCAAATGCTATTACGGGGATATCCAATTCGTCAACAATACGTGCCAAATCGTAGACATTTGCCCGAGTCAGAAATTGAGCCTCATCAATCAAAACACAATATGGACGGGGATTCATAGCAGCAATGTATCCAAAAATATCAGTATCATCACCAATTGGATAAGCCTTACGTTTCATGCCTATTCGGCTAGAAATATAACCCACACCATCTCGATTATCCAGACGACTGGTCATAAGCACAACTGGTTTCCCCTGTTCTTCATAATTATGGGCCACCTTGAGAATCTCAATAGATTTTCCCGAATTCATGGTGCCGTAACGAAAATAAAGCTGTGCCAAACCAGACTCCTCTAAAATATATTTGAACTTATTTTATCATAATTCGAGGCTCAAAAGGGAATGATACTGAACAAATTTTGAAAAAATCCACATTGTCTTCTTATTCTTGACTCAAATAAGAAAGTCAGTACCAATCTTTTTAATAGAGCACTCAAACATCTGCTTTATCTTAACCTTATTTCTTATGAATAAGCCTGAATCAATTTTTCAAGAAGTTCTTCTTTCTCTTCATCACTAGCAAAGGAAGCCTCTATAGCTGTCTTATTGTGAACAAAGAAATCTTGAACAGAAGTGTTAAAATGTTTATGGTAGAGTTCGTATTCTTTGGTTAGGTTTGTATCAGAAACGGTACGATTGTCCGTATTAATCGTAATGTTTGCCCCCGCTGCTTTCATTTTTAGGTAAGGGAAATCAGCAACAGTAACAGCAGCCTTGGTCTGAAGATTACTTGTCAAACACAATTCACCTGTGACACCATTTTTTACAAATTCATCCAAAAGTTCAGGCTCCTGAGCTAGGATAGTCGCATGTCCATTACGCTTGATTCCCATTGCAATAGACTGAGCTAGGAAGGCAGGGCAACCACACTCTCCTGCGTGAAAAGTCATAGGACGGTCGTAATTCTGAACTTGTTCAATTAAAGATTCAATAGCATTTGGACCATAATGATGCTCATCACCAGCAAAATCAAAGCCAACAAAATCAGTATCTTCAACCTTATTGGCTTCATCAAGGATACGAGAAGTCAAATCTTGATCCGATTGACGCATTCCACAAACCAGTGCCTTAGCAACAATACCAAATTCTTCTTGAGCTTGACGTAATCCTTGACAAACAGCATTAATTATCTCAGCGACAGTCAACCCCTTATCCATAGACAATTCTGGTGCAAATCTCACTTCAATATAGATAACATTTTCTAAAGCAGCTTGTTTGGCGACATCGTAAGCAGCAATAGTTAAAGCCTCTTTAGTTTGCAGTAAGGGGCGAATATAATCGAAAGCCTCCAAATAATCCAGAAGACTCTCACAGGTATGTGGAGCTGTCACATGGTGTTTGAGCTCTGCGTCATCTTCTGGCAGTGCAATTTGTGCTAATTTAGCAAGGTGACGAATGGTCTCTATTGACAAAGAACCATCCAAATGGCAGTGCAATTCTGTTTTAGCCAAGTGATGAAAATCGATAGCTGTCAATTTTTTACTCTCCCAATCTTTGTTTTTGTTAATCAAATAAAAATTAATTTTTACTATATTATCATTCCATAGAAAAAAGTCAAGATGCTATATTTAATGAGACGTAGTAGATCCTTGAAATGGTATCAGCATTTTGTTAGGATGTAACTATCAAGAATACAAGGAGAAACATTATGTCTGATTATATTATACCAGAAATTTGGGAAAATCCAGCTTCTATGGGAGGAACCTGGGGTGATATTAACCAACCGACAGCTGGCGCACGTTTTGAACAAACACTGCCAAAGGGTGCCCAACCTTTCCAACTCTATACACTTCCAACACCAAATGGTATTAAAGCAACTATTATGCTTGAAGAACTTAAAGATCTCGGTGTAACTCAAGCAGGATATGATGCTTATCGTATTAAGATTGGTGATGGTGACCAGTTTGGCTCAGACTTTGTTTCTATCAATCCTAACTCAAAAATTCCTGCTCTGATGGATTATTCTGAAGAACAACCAGTGCGTGTCTTCGAATCGGCTAACATCCTTCTTTATCTTGCTGAGAAATTTGGAAGACTCATTCCAACAGATCATGCTAAACGTACAGAAGTTCTCAACTGGCTCTTTTGGCAAACAGGTGCGGCACCTTTCCTAGGTGGTGGATTTGGTCATTTCTTCCACTATGCACCTGAAAAAATCAAATACGCCATCAACCGTTTCGCGATGGAAGCCAAACGCCAACTTGACTTGCTGGATAAAGAATTAGCAAGCAAACCTTATATTGCTGGGGATGAATACACCATCGCTGATATCGCTATCTGGTCCTGGTATGGTCGTCTTGCCCAAGATAAGATTTGGGATAAGGCTGGTATTTTCCTTAATGTAAAAGAATACAAGCACCTTCAAGCTTGGGCTGATAAGATTAGCAACCGTCCTGCTGTTCAGCGTGGCCTTGATGTTGATTATAAAGAGATTTAATCTTTGCAACGGTTAGTTTAGGCTAATCGTTTTTGCTTCTATTCATGATATAATAGAAAAAAATCACAAGGAGATTTTCATGACTGTATTTCAAGCTATTTTAGAAAAAATCAAAGCTTATGACACTATTATTATTCATCGCCACCAACGACCAGACCCTGATGCCATCGGTAGTCAGGTAGGTTTGAAGGAAATTTTGAAAACAAACTTTCCAGATAAAAAAGTCCTTGCAACTGGTATCAATGAACCAACTCTATCTTGGATTGCTGAGATGGATGAGGTGTCCGACAAAGATTATCAAGGTGCCCTTGTTATTGTTACCGATACAGCCAATACTCCACGTATTGATGATGAGCGTTATGATAAGGGTGACTTTCTTATCAAAATCGATCATCATCCTAACGATGATGCTTATGGAGACCTACTTCTGGTTGACACCTCTGCTTCAAGTGCCAGCGAAATTGTGACCAACTGGGCTCTCACTCTTGGTCTTTCCTTGTCTGATGCTGCAGCCCGTGTTCTCTACAATGGAATTGTTGGAGATACGGGTCGATTCCTCTTCCCATCGACAACTGCAAAAACACTTCACATTGCAGCAAAACTACGTGAATACAACTTCGATTTTTCTGCTATGGCACGTCGTATGGATAGTTTTCCCTTCAAAATCGCTAAATTGCAAGGATATGTTTTCGATAATCTTGAAGTCGATGAAAATGGGGCAGCTCGAGTCGTCCTAACACGAAAAGTACTTGATGACTTTAATGTCTCTGATGCTGAAAGTTCAGCCATTGTTGGCACTCCTGGCCGTATTGACACCGTTCAATCATGGGCTATTTTCGTAGAGCAACCTGAAGGGCATTACCGTGTGCGCCTTCGTAGTAAGTCTATTGTCATTAACGAGATTGCTAAGCGTCATGACGGTGGTGGACACCCACTTGCCAGTGGTGCCAACTCCTACAGCTTAGAGGAAAATGACCAAATCTATCAAGAAATCAAGGATGCTGTTGCCCATGCAACTCACTAATCGTCGTGTTCGTCTCATGGGGACTGTAATTGACGTCTCCATCTATCATGAACAGCCGGAGCCTCTACTTGATCAAGTTGAAACGCTACTTAATCTTTATAATAAGCGTTTTTCTGCCAATGATGACAGTTCCGAACTCATGAAAATTAACAAGGCTGCAAGCTTACATCCTGTAAAGGTTCACCCAGAACTTTTTGAACTTATTTCTCTTGGAAAACGGCATAGTTGCCAGCCGGGCAGTCACCTTAATATTACTATCGGACCTCTCATACAGACTTGGCGAATCGGCTTTTCTGATGCCAAGCTCCCCCTTCCTGAAGAAATCGCTCCACTCCTAGATATTATTAATCCCAATGCTATTGTTCTATCCGAGGAAAACCAAAGTGTCTTTCTCCAAAAAAAAGGCATGAAAATTGATCTTGGTGCACTTGCAAAAGGTTATATTGCTGATCGTATAGCAGATTATCTTAAAGCTGAAAATGTAACTAGTGCTCTGATTAATCTGGGTGGCAATGTCCTCACATTCGGACCAGCCTTACACAATCCTGATCAAAAATGGCGAATTGGTATTCAAAATCCCAAGGAGACTAGAAACACAAACCTTCTGGTACTTGCTATAAGAGATCAATCTGTAGTTACTTCAGGAATATATGAACGCACTTTTGAGATAGATGGAGAAACCTATCATCATATTTTTGATAGTCAAACTGGCTACCCAGTCTCTAGTGACTTAGCTAGTCTCACCATTATTTCATCTCTCTCAGTGGATGGCGAAATTTGGACGACCCGTTTATTTGGGTCAAGTCTTGAGCATATTTTCCAAGAAGTTAGTGCCCATGAAGACCTTGAAGCCATTATTATTGATAAAGACAACCACTGCTTTCAAACAAGCGGTGTATACAAGATCCGACTTTCCTAAAAATTAGGGAAAAAGACTTGTCAAGAAGTTAAGGTTTTGATAAACTATAATAGTTAAAAAAACTATGGTGCAGAAAGCACCATGGCAGAAAGGAAATATTTTAACATGAAAAAAGATATCCATCCAGATTACCGTCCAGTAGTATTCATGGACACAACTACTGGTTACCAATTCCTTAGCGGTTCAACTAAGTACTCAAACGAAACAGTTGAATTCGAAGGTGAAACTTACCCACTTATCCGTGTAGAAATTTCATCAGATTCTCACCCATTCTACACTGGCCGTCAAAAATTCACACAAGCAGACGGACGCGTGGATCGTTTCAACAAAAAATACGGTCTCAAATAAGCAACTTCTTGTTGTTAAGCCATTCCGATTGGAATGGCTTTTTTCTGTGCACTCGGCTATAACCTCTCCTTCATATTTAGAATTTTAGAATTAAAAAACAGCTTCCCAAAAGAAACTGTTTACTCCTCTTATCCTGCTTTACCAATAGCCAAAGCCCAGATAAAGAAAATAGCAAATCCGAACAAGAAAATCAAACCTGCAATAGCAAGTCCCTTCAACCATGTTGGAAGGTTTTTCTTCTCTTTTGTAACAAGTACATAGTTCAAAAGCGCAAAGAATGGTGTTGTAAGGAAAGAACCAATCATGGCGAAACGAAGCATGGTACCAACTTGACCTTGGAAGAAGATAATGATAATAAGACCAATAATTGAAGTCAAAGTCATCCATACGTTCAAAGGTGTTGCACTGGACTCTTTCTTGTTAAACAAAAGTCGTAGAGATATCTCATTTACACGTGAATAACCATCAATAACTGTGATGACGGTCCCAAAGATACACAAGAAAGCAATGAAAGTAATCAAGTAGCGTGACCAAGTACCAAGCACTGATTCATACATACCGACGAATTGTGCGATATAGGCCGCTGAGGCTGCTACTACAGGTTTACCTGTTGGATACTGAATAAGAGCACCAAGAGCTACAAAGAATACTGCCAAGATAGCCGTTCCAATATAGCCAACATTAAAGTCAAAGAGTGCATCATCAGTGTTAAAATCAACCGATTTCTTTTTCTCGGCAGACCAAAGTGAGTTGATAGCTGAAATTTCGATTGGAGCTGGCATCCAACCAAGAAGCGATACGATAAATGGAAGAGCCGCTAGTTGCCATGGACTTTTCTCTACGAAATCTACGCTATACTCTGGGTGTTTGATAGCAGCAATAATAACCGCTCCTACAGTTGCAATGGTCAAGGCAGACATAATCCATTTGGCCATACCATCAAGAAGTTTGTACCCTCCAAAGAGCAACATTCCCCAAATAATAGCAACCAAGATGAAAGACCAAACAGTAATGGTCAAACCTAACATCGGAAAGGCACTTGCAATGATAGCTGCACAGAGGATAGCAACACCTGCTGTATTAACCAAAGCTGAGAAAACATTGAGGATGAAGAATACCCAAAGGTAGAACTTCCCTTTTTCAGCATATCCTTCAACCAAAGTTTTTCCAGTGTCTGCTGTGTATTCCGCACCAAAACGGAAAAATGGATATTTAAAGAGGTTAGCTAGAATAACCAAACCTAACAAGGCCCAGCCGTACTTACCTCCGGCTTGTGTTGAAGAAACGATATGAGAACCACCTACAGCTGCTGAAGCCATTAGGATACCAGGTCCCATTGCTTTTATTTTACTATGCCAGGTTGACTGACTCGTAACACTCGATTGTGACATAAAAAGCCTCCTAAAACAATTTTCAGAATAATCTGAATTGATGGTTACTATTCTACACAATTGTGTAGAAAATTTCAATAGTATTTCAAATATTTTCTGAAAAATCAAAAAAACCATCCAAATGGACGGCTTGACATATAGCAGTTCAAAAATAACAATCTCTTTTAGATAATATAGACAAACCTATCAAAATAATATTAGTAAATCATAAAATATTTCGGCAGAAAATAAAGAGGACATTAAATGATATATTATCCTCTTTACTTTACACATTCTTTCAATCACTAATGAATTCATCAATGACTAGTCTGTATAGTCTTGATTTTTAGCAGCATATCCGTTAACTCGTCTTTATCAACTGGGTTCTCTTCACTCTCAGTTCCATTATGCAACGCTCCTCCTGAACAACGCCCATGAATATCATGGAGCTCTTCGATAATTGTCGGGTCATTCTCGATTTTCTTTAATTCTTCCCAATGAATTCTACTATTCTTATTGCTATATTTAGTTGGTACTTGTCTATTCAGTATTATTTCATCAATAGCAAATTCAACTGACTTTCTCAACTTACTGCAGGCAAGAGTTTTTTTATCATCTGTAAACGGAGTAATTGATAACAATTCTTCAATTTCAGGAATGTAATTTTTTAGATTTTCATTACGTTTATTTGTAATTACACCTTTTTGGTCTCTTCCTTCACTTAAAGTTTCATACAGGAATATATGTTTACCTTTTGAACTACTACATCCTCCGTTTATATTTTTACAAAGGTGCCCAAGTGAACTTGTCTCAAAACTATCTAGAAACATTTTATTATGAGTGAAAATAATAATTTGATTTTCAAGCGACATTGTCAATTCGGCAAAATTATCCATGATACGATGATCTAAGCTATTAACCGGATCATCAAAAATTATTGCACTTTTATTATTTGAGAGTTTAATTTCAGAAAGAAATAAGGCTAAAGCAGTAGCTTTTTGTTCGCCCTCACTTAAAATATCTTTTATGTTTTTATTATTTGCTAAGATTAACTCTGTTTGTTGTACACCTTTACTGTTAGACCCTTGCAATTGGATAGATAAGTTACTTAAACCGAGTTTCTCTAAATATTGCTTGAATGTTTCTAGCAGATTTTCTGTAAGCAATTCTGTATGCGCCTGCTTACTTAAAAAAGTTAATTTCGATATATTAATATTAGAAATGTGTTGTTTTTCTTGAAATAATCTATTTTTTATCTCGACAAACTTACTAAGTTGATCAAATTGAGAACACAGCGAAACTTTTTCTTCAAGTATTATTAATTGCTGATTGTATTTCTTTAAAGATTCTATTCTCTCGGACCGTTTAGAATTTAATTCAATTTGCAATTGGTTGATAATCTCTATTTCTTTGGATAGATTATTCAATAGCTCATCTTGTATTTTAGGAGCTATTATAGGTTCTTGCCCCCTTAATTTACTTAAGAGCATTTTTTTATTTTTAATTATCTGCTTGTTTAAGGTTATAAGATCAGGATTATCTTCAAGAAAGGGTTCAATCTTTTCACTCTCCAAATTCACCGAAGAAATATTTTGTAATGCTATAATTTCTTCCTTGATATTTGCTGTATTTTTATCTAGTTGAATTTGAGTAGTATCTTTTATAAACTGTGAATAGGCTTTTGTAATTTCTAATGACTTGTCATCATAAGAACGATGGCAATACGGACATTCATCCTTTAATTCAAACTCTTCACAATAATCTATTCCTGATTTGATAAAATTAACCCAAGTTTCGCTGTCAGTACCAGGTATTTTACTAAAAACTTCAAACTGTTGTCTAGCAATTGAATGCTCACGTGTTAGTTCTAATTTTCTCTTAACTAGAGTATCTACATTTTTTCCTCTGCTTTAAGAAACTCAATTAATCTCTTAAATTCTGACTCTATTTTTTTGAGTTTATTAAGTTTTATTTCATTAATTTTAATAGCATCCTCAGAATTTGCTTTATTAAGATTCTCTATAGAATTTTTAATATTTTCTAGTTGTATTTTTTCTTCTGAGGAAAAACTTTTAAAATTATTGATTTTAACAATATCTTCTTCAAAACTATCTTTACTTAAAATTACCTTGAAAGATTCTGTAACCTTCTCTAGATCAATATTAGGTAATGACTCTGTATCCAATTCTATTTTTTCTTCTGCCAATTTTTTTACTTCAAGTATTAAAGCACTTATCTCAGCAAAATATGAAAGTGCATAAGGTTTAATTAATAGTTCGTCTGAGTTTCTTTTCTGTAAATACTTATTAGTATATTCTGTATCAAAGACTCTAATAGAACGTAAATCTGAAATAGTTGAAATATTTGACCAATTACTAGATTTAGTACTATTATCTAAACTATATTCAATATCAACTTTAATATTTTTCGGAGAACCACTATATACATTATGCAAAATATTTTTAGATTTTGCGTGTCCTGTCATATTATTTTATATTCTAAAATAGCTACTTTTTCCAGTACCATTAAGACCATAAATTATGTTAATTTCTGGAGAAAAAGAAATTTTTTGCTCATCAGAAAGAGCATTTACTCCAGAGTGGTGTTCTAATTTTTTTAATATTATTTCCTCATTATTTGAGTTAAAAATAGTAGATGGGGAGTCTATCTCAGGTATCTCTTTTCTTTGAAGTAAGTAGTCAGCTAAATCATTCTTTCCATTATCGTCAATAACTCCCTGATTCTCAATAAAGTATTTTATAACATAAGATACCCAAGCATTACATTTATCGTTTTCGGCTAATTCTATTAAATAATCAATTGCGTTGTTTTTCATAAAAAATCTACTCCTCTTTTTACTTAGAAATAACTCAAGACCACCTAACGCTTTTATTATATCATATTGCAGAGATAATGAGAGGTAGAGTGTAGTCTTAAACAGTTCTTAAAACATGCCAACTAAAATACCCCGGGAAAATATTTCGTTAAATTAAATTTCTCCCACAAAAATAATTCTTTCAAGATACTATAGTTTCCGTTTCTTAGTTGAGACTACTATATTATTTGTAATAAAGCTCGTTCCAATCGGTCTTCGAATCGTGTCGATGAATAAAATTCTTTCAACTCCGTAAAACGAGACTTTTAAGCCTAGTCTATCACATTAAACACTATAGAACCTATTAGTCTAAATCACTCCTAAAGTTGCTTTAATTCTATTTCTGACTTAGTAGAAAAACTCGCTAAACAACAAGAAAATAGTCTTAATATCTCCAAGTTTATGGTGAGAATTTCGAAATATACAAAGCTACCAGAATTAACCATTGAGATAGTGAATGAACTGATTAATAAGATTGTTATTCAGAAACCAACTGGCACGAAACGCAATCGCATTATTCAGATTGATATTTACTACAATTTCATCGGGAAATTAAACTACGAAAAAAACCATCCAAATGGACGGCTCTTTCACTATTTAAAAAGTCCAGTAAAGAAATCTACGATAGCTTGCCAGATTTGCGCAAAAATATTTTTGCTATTTTCAAGTGTCTTGTTGGCATCAAATTTTAAGTTGATGCCAGAGAAGGTACTTCCAGCTTTAGAAACTATAGAATCTTTAAGTGAACTCAAGCTTGACTTAAAACTAGCACTATCGATAATTGAGGACTTAGATAAATTCAAAGCAAAATTAACTAAAAGATTGATTTGATTATCAGAAAGATTCAAGTTGTAATTATTAATGGTTTTCTGAACAATTATTTTAGCCTGTTCTTCAGTCAACTTGTCGCCTTTATCTGCAACTGCAGATTTGATATCAGTCATGGCTACATTAAGCTTATCAGCATCATAGTTACTCTTACCTGAATTTTCCTCATTGATTTGAGAAAGGGTTTTAAGCTATTCTTGAGCAAGCTCCTTGCTTTCATCTGAAACTTTGGCTCCATTTTGCTCAAGGGAATAATAAATACCAGCCAAGGCACTTTCACCAGTAACGGCAATCGGTGCTGCTACTGTAATCTTAGCATGTTCAATACCAAGTGTCGTTGCGGCATTACGATACATATCCGAAGTAGCTTTCGTGATATTTTGTGGCGTTACAATATCAACAGTCAAGGTTTCTTTAGCACCTAGCTTTGCGATTTTAACCGAAGAATATAACTGTAAACTAGAATCGTCTGCAACATTCATGATTTTTGCATATGCTGATGTCGTTAGCGTCTTAACATTGGTATCTTTATTGCTATCATAACCCAACATATTCAAGGTCTGGTTGCGTTGATCTTCTGACAAAGAATAGCCCATAACATAATCAGGTTGAACATAAGATTCATCAATAACCTTTTGAACGTCTGACGATGTGCTTGCTTGAGCAACTGAAGCAAAGGTGGTCACTGAAACTAACAGAGCAGCCACGGTAATAAAAAGTTTTTTCAATTTCATGTGTTTTTCCTTTCGAAAATAGATTAGTATCCATAATCTCCTAAAGGACGACTGAGTTTGGACTCAGCCGTGAATTCATTATACCATGACTTAAAAAAAATGGGGGCAAAAAAACTACTCATGCAATTCCAAGGGGAGCCCGTCTGGATCAGTAAAGAAAGTCATCTTTTCCCCAGTAAAACTGTCCTTGCGAATCGGTTGGCATGAAATACCTTTTTCTTCTAAGTCTTTTACAACTTCCTCTATATGAGAAACCTTGAATGCTAAATGACGCAAGCCACAAGCTTCAGGATAGGATGGACGTTGAGGTGGCTCCACATAGGCCGGATCATTCGTTTTATTGCCAAAGATTTCAAGCTCTATGGCCCCACAACGTAAGTCTAACTTATAATCATGACGCTCGGGACGATGATTTTCCCTAATGATTTCAAAACCAAGTTTATTGACATAAAAATCTCGAGATAAATCATAATCAGAAACAATGATAGCGACATGGTGTATTGTATTCAAAAACATTTTTTCCTCCATAGAAAAAGGCCTTACGGCCCTTTCTTAACTTTGAAATTGATTGTATGATTTGTTGAAGGCTTCAATAATATCTGAACTTGCCTTATCAAAGTCTACCTGCGATTCCAAGTTCCCTTTAACAATTGTACGCTGAGTTGCTTCAGCATCTGTACAAGTTACCAAAGTCACTTCAGACTTACCAGGAGTGTCATCAACCACTGCTACTTCAGTTGGTTGGACAATTTTTACCTCACTAATAACATAGGTGTAGATCTTATTTTTATCTGTAAGGTAAATCTTCATGCCTTCTTTAGCCCTATCTAATGGTGAGAAGAGCATATCAGAAGCTCCAGCAATACCGAAAATATGGTGACTAGCCAAAGAGTAGTTATTTTCTCCACCCATGACTTGATTTTCCTTCATAGTTCCAGCACCGTAGGTAAGCTCAGTATTGCCAAGTCCTTTGAAAATAGGGAGATTAATACCAACCTCAGGGATAGCAATTCCACCAATGACTGGAAGATCTTGGGCATCCATCTGGGCTTTCAAGACCGACTCTGTACTAAGAGATTTAACCCTATCAAAGTCAAAACTTGCCTCAGCTTCCTTGTTTTTCTCTATGGTCTTTTTAGAAACATTACTTACTTGATATTTATTCGTATTCCAAGCGATTACAGTGTTTCGAATTGATTTATTGAAAATTAAAGCTAAACCAACAACCAAGAGAACAACAATCAAGCTCCAACGAAGAACCTCAAGCCACTTACGACGCTTTTTAGGCGTCTTATTTTTGTTACCTTTGCTCATTAGTTATCACCACTTTCTTGATCTTCAATAACTTGAACAACTTCTTCAGGTTCAACCAAAGCGAAAGTGACAATACGAGCAGTAGCATCTAAACGCATGACCTTAACTCCTTGAGTTGCGCGACCAGTTTGAGAGATGTTAGCAACTGCGGTACGGATAATAACACCCGTATCAGTTATGACCATAATATCCTCATCACCAGAAACTGTTACAATACCTGCTAGGTTACCATTTTTATCAGTGATATTAGCTGTCTTAATACCTTTACCACCACGACCCTTAGTTGGGTATTCAGTAGCTGAGGTACGCTTACCGTAACCTTTTTCGGTGATAATCAAGACTTCTTGGTCTTCAGTAATAGCTGCTGCACCAACGACTTGGTCACCGTCACGAAGGGTTACCCCTTTAACACCAGCAGCCATACGACTCATACTGCGAATGGTATCCTCTTTGAAGCGCACAGTATAACCAAATTTAGTACCAATAATAATTTCTTCATTACCGGTAGTCAAGAAGACATTGATGAGTTCATCACCTTCTCTAAGTTTCAAGGCAATCAAACCATTTTGGCGGATATTTTTGAATTCTGCTTCTTTAGTTCGTTTCACTAAACCTTGGCGAGTTACAAAAACAAGGTGATTGTTATCTGATGCTTCATCACTCTTAGCATTAATCACTGTTTGAATTGTCTCACCTTCATCCAACTTCAAGAGATTGACAATTGGTAAGCCCTTAGCTGTACGGCCATACTCAGGAATTTCATAACCCTTGAGACGGTATACACGCCCTTTGTTGGTCATAAAGTAAAGGTGATCATGAGTACTTGTTGAAACGATATCACGAACAAAGTCGTCATCGTTCACACCTGTACCTTGAACTCCACGCCCTCCACGTTTCTGAGAACGGAATTCGTCTTGAGCTAAACGTTTGATATATCCTTTGTTAGAAAGAGTGATAACGACATCCTCTTCTTCGATTAGGTCTTCATCTTCAAGTGAGACAACTTCACCGACCATCAGCTCTGTACGACGAGCATCTGCGAATTTACGCTTACTTTCATCCAACTCTTCCTTGATGATAGCAATGACACGCTCTGGTTTTGCCAAAATATCAGCCAAATCAGCAATCAAAGCAAGGAGATCATTGTACTCATTTTGAATCTTATCACGTTCCAAACCGGTCAAACGACGCAAACGCATATCAAGAATGGCTTGGCTTTGACGTTCAGTGAGTTCAAAGCGAGCCATCAACTCGGCTTGAGCTTCTGCATCAGTTCGACTGTTACGAATAATCGTAATCACTTCATCCAAATGATCAAGCGCAATCAACAAACCTTCTAAAATATGGGCACGTGCTTCAGCCTTATCCTTATCAAACTGTGTACGACGGACCACAACCTCTTGTTGGTGAGCAATATAGTCAGCCAAAATTTGACGCAAGGAAAGGATTTTAGGCACACCCTTTTCAATGGCCAACATGTTGAAGCTGAAGTTAGTCTGAAGTTGAGTTAATTTGAACAAATTGTTCAAGATTACGTTGGCAGATGCATCACGACGCACTTCGATGACAAAACGTACCCCCTCACGAGAAGACTCGTCACGAACTGCTGTAATCCCCTCAATACGTTTTTCCTGAGCCAAACGAACGATATGTTCATGGACCTTAGTCTTATTGACCATATAAGGAAACTCAGTGACTACAATGCGCTCACGACCTGATTTGGTAGTTTCAATTTCGGTACGCGAACGAAGAACAATAGAGCCTTTACCAGTCTCGTAAGCACGGTGAATACCAGATTTCCCCATGACCAAACCACCAGTTGGAAAATCTGGACCAGGAAGAACCTCCATCAACTCACGGGTTGTGACCTCAGGATTGTCCATCATCAGTTTAACAGCATCTATAGTTTCAGCTAAATTGTGTGGTGGAATGTTGGTCGCCATACCAACCGCAATCCCTGTAGCACCATTAACAAGAAGATTTGGAATACGTGCTGGTAGAACAATTGGCTCACGTTCAGAACCATCGTAGTTATCTTGAAAATCTACAGTATTCTTATTGAGGTCACGGAGCATCTCCAAGGCGATTTTAGACATACGCGCCTCAGTGTAACGCTGAGCGGCTGCGCCATCACCATCCATAGAACCAAAGTTTCCGTGACCGTCAACCAACATGTAACGGTAGCTCCACCATTGCGCCATACGAACCATGGCTTCATAGATAGATGAGTCACCGTGTGGGTGATATTTACCCATGACATCCCCGGTAATACGGGCAGATTTTTTATGAGGCTTATCAGGTGTAACCCCAAGCTCATTCATTCCATAAAGAATACGACGTTGTACCGGTTTTAAACCGTCACGAACATCTGGGAGTGCACGAGATACGATAACACTCATGGCATAATCGATAAAACTCGTTTTCATCTCAGACGTCAAATTAACGTCAATTAAATTATTATCTTGCACTCTAAAAATGCCTCTTTTCTTTCATTCAAATCATTCCAAATTCTCATAAAAGAGAATGGAAAATTTCTATAATATTATACCATAAAACCCTTTATATTTCAGTTGTGTAAAACGCTTTCATTCGATAATTCCTTAATATTTCGTGACATCTATCACTTAAAATGGTAGAATTAGCAATGTATGGGGTAACCCAATAAAAAATTAAGGAGATGTTTAGACCATGACTGCAACTAAACAACACAAAAAAGTCATCCTTGTTGGTGACGGTGCCGTAGGTTCATCTTACGCTTTCGCACTTGTAAACCAAGGTATCGCTCAAGAACTTGGTATCATCGAAATTCCACAACTGTTCGAAAAAGCTGTTGGTGATGCGCTTGACCTTAGCCACGCGCTTGCTTTCACTTCACCTAAAAAAATCTATGCAGCTAAATATGAAGACTGTGCGGATGCTGACCTTGTAGTTATCACTGCTGGTGCTCCTCAAAAACCAGGTGAAACTCGTCTTGATCTTGTTGGTAAAAACCTTGCAATCAACAAATCAATCGTTACTCAAGTTGTTGAATCAGGATTCAACGGTATCTTCCTTGTAGCAGCTAACCCAGTAGACGTATTGACATACTCTACATGGAAGTTCTCAGGATTCCCTAAAGAACGCGTTATCGGTTCAGGTACTTCACTTGACTCAGCTCGTTTCCGTCAAGCACTTGCTGAAAAATTGGATGTTGATGCTCGTTCAGTTCACGCCTACATCATGGGTGAACACGGAGATTCTGAATTTGCGGTTTGGTCACACGCTAACATCGCTGGTGTAAACCTTGAAGAATTCCTTAAAGACAAAGAAAACGTTCAAGAAGCTGAATTGGTTGAGTTGTTCGAAGGTGTTCGTGATGCAGCTTACACAATCATCAACAAAAAAGGTGCTACATACTACGGTATCGCAGTAGCACTTGCTCGTATCACTAAAGCTATCCTTGACGATGAAAATGCAGTACTTCCATTGTCTGTATTCCAAGAAGGTCAATATGGTGTAAGCAACGTCTTTATCGGTCAACCTGCTATCGTAGGTGCACACGGTATCGTACGTCCAGTAAACATCCCATTGAACGATGCGGAACAACAAAAAATGAAAGCTTCTGCCGATGAATTGCAAGCTATCATTGATGAAGCATGGAAAAACCCTGAATTCCAAGAAGCTTCAAAAAACTAATTTGACATTAGTTAACTAGAAAAAGTCTCCGAAAGGAGGCTTTTTTTAGTATCTTAAATAGACAAAAACAGCCAATTCAAATGAATTAGCTGTTTCATATTATTTAGCTGAGATAGCTGCTTTAGCAATATAGCTAAGTGGTTGATTAAAGTGTGGCAAGAAGAACAAATCAAGCAATTGTAGACGATCAATTGTTACTCCTTCTTGAATTGCCAATGAGAACATGTGGATTCCCATAGAGATATCCATACGTGAAACCATTTGAGCCCCCAAAACTTTACGAGTATCTTTATCATAAACAATCTTGATAGTTACATCGTCATTTTCATCTTCCATGAAGGCAGCTTTTTGAAGATCTGTTGATTCCACTACTGCTGGATTGAAACCAAAGCGTTTTGCTTTCTCTTCAGTCAAACCAGTAGATACCATATTCAAACCATAGATAGAGATACCGTTTGATCCTTGAACACCGTTTGATTCGACATCGCCACCAGCGGCATTGTGTCCACCGACGATACCTGAACGAACAGCATTTGAAGCCAAGGCAATGTAGTTGACATCGTCAAGGGCATTGTCATAAACCGTAGCACAGTCACCAACAGCATAAACGTCCTTAACTGATGTTTCTTGTTTCTTATTAACAAGGTATGCACCATTGCGGAATGTTTCCAATTTACCAGCTCCAAGGGCTGTATTAGGACGGAAACCAACGGCAAGAACAACCATATCTACATCGTAAGCATTTTTATCTGTTACGATGCGTTCTACTTTAGTTTCACCTTCTACTGCTTTAACAGTTTCGCCAAAGGCCAATTGGATACCATTGTCTTCCATATTTTTAGCCATAAGGTCTGTCAAATCACGGTCATAGTATCCTGCCAAACAAGTGTCAACAACATCAATAAGGATAACTTCTTTACCATGACGTTGGAACGCTTCAGCCAATTCAACACCAATGTAACCTGCACCAACTACTGCTACGCGTTTGATATCTTGTGATTTATCGTTCAACTTATCAATAACTTCTTGAGCGTTTTGGAAAAGTTTAACGAATTGAAGATTTTCAAGAGTCGCTTCGAAAGTACGGCTACCTTCTTTAATCTCAGCACCTTCGATTGGAGGCAAGATTGGTTGTGAACCAGTAGCCAAAATCAATTTGTCATATGATTCAACATGTTCTTTACCATCAACAAGAGCAGTAACAGTTTTACCGTCAAAGTCAATAGACTCAACTGGCGAGTTCATATAAACTTTTGCACCCTCGCTTTCAAGGCCTTCTTTGTTGGCATAGAAAAGGCCATCAGAACCTGAGATTTGATTACCAATCCAAAGAGCCATACCACAACCCAAGAATGAAATGTTAGAGTTTTGGTCGAAAACAACTACTTCATTTTGGTCTCCGTAATTATCGAGAATAGTATTGATACTAAAAGTACCAGCGTGGTTAGCGCCAACAACTACGATTTTTGACATAAGTTTATCCAACTTTCTTTTGATAATAGTTTACTATTTTATTCTACCATAATCGGAAAACGGTTACACCTTTTATGCTCAGACTTTGTTACTTTTCGAACAAAATAAGACATTTTGATCTAAAACCACCATTTTATTAGTTCAAGACATATTAACTAATGTCTTATGTTGAATAATCTTATCACTAACTGACCTTAGAGTCTCTATCATTAAGCTATTATCAAATCCTAATAAGGACTACTTAGTTCCTAGGACACTCAAAAAGAGTGAGTGACACTCCAACTCATAAAGAAAATGTCACCACTCTATTTTAATTAGACCATTTCATTGAAATCCCAAACATCTGTCCAACCTTCATAAAAGTCAGGTTCGTGACAGACCATAAGAATACTACCTTTGAAAGCTTGAAGAGCGCGTTTTAATTCTTCCTTAGCATCAACATCCAAGTGGTTGGTTGGTTCGTCAAGAACCAAAACATTATTTTCACGATTCATAAGAAGACAGAAGCGAACCTTAGCTTGCTCTCCCCCTGAAAGTACTTGAATTTGGCTTTCGATATGTTTAGATGTTAAACCACATTTGGCTAAGGCTGCACGAACCTCAGCTTGATTTAGAGCTGGGAAAGCATCCCAAACTGCTTCAAGTGGTGTCTGACGTGAGCCTTCTGCCTCTTGCTCAAAATAACCTAGGTCAATAAAATCACCCGTTTCAACTCCTCCTTCAAGAGGTTGAATAATCCCAAGTAAACTCTTCAGCAAAGTGGTCTTACCAATACCATTGGCACCAACGATAGCTACCTTTTGATTACGTTCGAAAGTAAGGTTCAAAGGGGACTTGGTCAAAGGACGATCGTAACCAATAACGAGATCTTTGGTTTGGAAAATAAATCGTCCAGGTGTACGACTCTCCTTGAAATGAAATTCAGGTTTTGGTTTCTCTGCCTGCAACTCAATAATATCCATCTTATCCAATTTCTTTTGACGAGACATGGCCATGTTTCGAGTTGCAACACGAGCCTTGTTTCGGTTTACAAAATCTTGAAGATCTGCAATTTCCTTTTGCTGACGTTCATAAGCAGCTTCCAATTGGGCTTTTTTCATAGCGAAGACCGATTGGAAATTGTCATAATCACCTGCATAGCGAACCAAGTCTTGATTTTCAACATGGTAGACAATGTTAATCACATCGTTCAAGAATGGAATATCGTGAGAAATGAGGACAAAGGCATTTTCATACTCTTGGAGATAGCGTTTAAGCCAAGCAATATGTTCAGCATCCAGATAGTTAGTTGGTTCATCAAGCAACAAGATGTCTGGTTTTTCAAGCAATAACTTAGCCAAGAGGATTTTCGTACGTTGACCACCTGAAAGGTCCGTCACATCTGTATCCATACCAAAATCCATGACACCAAGGGCACGAGCAACCTCATCTATCTTAGCATCTAGAATATAGAAATCACGAGTTTCCAAGCGATCTTGGAGCTCACCCACTTCTTCCATTAGAGCATCAACGTCAGCTCCTTCTTCAGCCATAGACATGTAAATTTCATTGATTCGTTCCTCGGTTTTAAAGAGCTCATTAAAAGCCGTCCGAAGAACATCACGAACGGTCATTCCCTTCTCAAGGACAGCATGCTGATCCAAATAACCCGCTGTCACGTACTTAGACCATTCTACCTTACCTTCATCAGGTTCCAATTTTCCAGTAACGATAGACATGAATGTTGATTTTCCTTCACCATTGGCACCGACTAAACCAATATGTTCTCCTTTAAGCAAACGAAAAGAGACATTTTCAAAAATAGCACGGTCACCAAATCCGTGACTAAGATTTTTGACTTCTAAAATAGACATATGACCTATGGACTAAACCAAGATTTAGTCCCTTCCTTTCTTGACATTAACTTAACCATTTTACCATTTTTAAGATAAATTTGGACCATAAATCATCTAAAAAGCAAAGAAAAAGCAGGACCAACCTGCTCAATCTTTAGTCTTTTTTCAAAATGCGTTTGAAGACAGGATATAAAAGAGGGACTGCAATGATTGTAACAACTGATGTCCCAAAAGTCCCACCAATCTTAACCACTGAAGCCAACATTGCAACTTTTAAAGGTAGAGATGCGACGACAATGTTTATAATTGTATATTTGACAAAATTAAGAATGATTTTCGTTACTGCAGCTATCACCCCAATGAGGATAATATAACTCTTTTTATCATTTGACTTTAGGGCTTTCTCAAAAACGAGATGAAGGATATAACAGACAATCAGAGATTCTAAAATCGTTATCCAAACCTCAACAGCATAACCATTGAGAATATCAAACAGTCCTAATCCTACTGTTGCTACAAGGGCACCTTTTTTTGAACCAAAAATCAAAACAGCAATCACAACTAGGGCATTTCCCAAATGGACAAATTGAGGCCCAAAGGGAATACGAATAAACTGCACACTCACAATAATTAAAGCAGCATACAAACCGAGTTCGACCAATTCACGAATTTTATCATTTACCATTTGCTTCCTCCAATAATTTTTCAAATCCATTAAATAAATAGCCTATGTGGGACTCATAGCAGAGTCCATATTTTACAGGGCGACCACTGGACATGGTCGATAAAAGCACCCTATCCATGAAATTCAATGCTAAGTCACAGACTTCAAGCAAATCTAGGTGGTGAAAATATCCTGACGATAAGATAGCAGTTAGGATGTCACCACTCCCATAAAAATGTGCCGAATAACTAGGGCGCATGAAGTAGGTCGTTTGCTCATTTTCTTTATCAAAATAAGCTAATCCAATTTTTCCTTCCTCAAATGAGACTCCTGTCAAAAAGACCTTTTGGAGACCAAGTTTGCTTAAAGCCCTTAAAAGTTTTTCGATAGTAGCTTTATCCGTGACTCCTTCCGAATAAGGATACCCAGTCAGAAGAGAGGCTTCTGTCAAATTAGGGATAATCATGTCTGCATGCTGACAAAAGTTTTTCATAGCTTCCACATAAGTCTTGTCAAACCCCTGATAGAGATGGCCATTATCTCCCATTATGGGATCGACAAATAAAGGTATTTGCTTCTCTTCAGCCAATTGAGCAACTAAATCTAGCTCCTCTATCGACTTGAAATAACCACTAACCAAGCCATCCACTTTAAAGTCCAACTGCTTCCACTGCTGGCAAAAACCTTTCATGTCCTCTCTAAGATCTCGTATATAGATATGCTCAAACTCGCCGGTATGTGAGGACAAAAGAACCGTAGGTAAAGGAAGAACTTCTATCTGACAGGACGACATGATGGGGAGACTACTGGTTAAGGCGACCTTCCCCAAACCAACCAAATCATTAGCAACTATAAGAGTCGTCATCTAGTTCCCTTCCCAAACTTTTTTAAATTGTTTAACAAAGCCCGTATGGAAATAAATGTAATAGGCTAGTCCAAGACCAATTATGGCTGCCACAATATCAAAAGGAAGTTTCATGATTGCAACAGCTGGTGTACCATAGACAAAGGCACGACCCAATCCGTAACCCACCAAATCAATGAGAGCTCCAAGCAAAAGACCTAAAATGGCTCTTGATTTAGACAATTTGCCTAAACGTCTGCCAACAATAAGTGCAATTGCAAGGACTTGAAGACTATGAGTTACTAAGGTTACCCACATAGGGAGGGGGTAAAAGAGAAAGTCACCAATAAAGGAACCCACCCCTGCTATAATGACAGCTTCTGTCGGAGGAAAAATCAAACCAACCAAGAAAATAACGATACCGTTAAAATAGAAATGACCACCTGGAACGGGAATAGATAAGAGACTCGAGCTCAAAATAATGACAAGTGCCATAAAAAAGGCTGAAAGGGTTAAGCGTTTTGTTGACATACCTAAAACTCCTTGATTAATAAATATAATTCAAGTTTATGAAAATTCTGACGATTATACAAGAGGGCTTTTTAGAATCTGTATGGGTACAGAATTCCATTCATCAAAAAAAATCACCACACAAGCGCGTAGTGACTCATTTTATTTATCTTTTTTATCGAAGTACTTAACTGGTGCTTTTTCTAGATTTCGTAATGATACCTTAGCCGTTTCATCTGCCTCCGTACCATAGTCTGAGAAATCAATAGTTAAGTCATGATCAAAGTCAGTAACGGTATAGTCAACAACAATTTCTTTGACTTCCTTAGGAGCAATCTTGGTCTTATTAGCAATCTTATCTCTGTCATCATCTTGAGAAAAGACCATTGTAGCGACCTTGACTTCCTTATCTTCTTGTTTAACATCAAGAACTACCTTCATCAATAGAGTGTAGGCATTCATGGTTTCTTTACTTGTGTTGCTAAGTTTATAGTGTACACGGACAGCCTTTTGTCCTTCAGGTGATTCAATTTTCTTGGCAGCAAGCATTTGTACACTAGCATCTTGTCCAGTAAACAACAATTTGTTTTTATCGTAAGTCCATGTAGGCTCCTTTTTTGTCGTACAAGCCGACAAACCAATGATAGTCAAACAGGCCAAAGCGACAAGGCCTAAAATTTTCTTAAAAGTCATTTTTATAATCTCCTTAAACTTGTTTTGAAGGGGAATTAATATTTCCTTACAGCCTTTTTATTATGGCAAAATGTAATAATCTTGTCAAATTTCCCCAGAAACCTTGCCCAAAGCCTATATCTAAGGTACAATAAGGAAAAATCTGTAAGGGGTCAGTTATGAGTATTTATCAAGATATTTTAGAAAGCATTAAGCACGATATCCAAAATGGTAGTTTGGGAAAAGGAAGCAAGTTACCTTCCATTCGTCAACTTAGCAAGACTTACTCCTGTAGTAAGGATACTGCTCAAAGAGCTCTCTTGGATCTTAAATATCAAAACTATATTTACGCTGTCCCCAAAAGTGGCTACTATGTTCTTGAGGGACGCTCTGATTCGAGTAACAAAGTTCTTCTCAATCTTAATGACTACAATCAGTTGGCCTACGAAGACTTTCACCTTTGCCTAGATGAAAGTTTGGTTGGCCATCAAGACTATCTCTTCAATTACTACCATGAGCAAGCCGGACTTACAGAACTAGTTGAGGCGTTAAAAAATCGACTAGTAGCTGATGATATTTATGTAAATGCAGATCAGATTGTCATCACTTCAGGAAGTCAGCAAGCCCTTTACATCCTCTCACAGATGGATTTTGGCAATGGTGGACATAAAATTCTCTTGGAACAGCCTACCTACCACCGTATGAACCAACTGGTTAACCGTCAGAAATTGACCTATGAAACCATAAACCGTGGATTTGAAGGACTAGATTTTGACCTCCTTGAAAAGTACTTTAAATCTGGCCAAATTAAGTTCTTCTATACCATTAGCCGCTATTCCAATCCTCTAGGTTTGAGCTATACCGCCAAAGAAAAGGAAAAGCTAGCTCAACTAGCCAGTCAGTATAATGTTTATATTGTTGAGGATGACTATATGGGAGATTTTAGTGATAGTAAAAATCTTCCGATTCACTACTATGATACCCATGACCGCATTATTTATATCAAATCATTTTCCATGGCACTTTTCCCTGGGTTACGTTTGGGGAGTGTTGTCCTACCACAAAATCTCAGAGCTACCTTTTTGACTCACAAAGGACTTATTGACTATGATACCAATCTTATTATGCAAAAGGCCCTCTCAGTCTACCTAGATAACGGCATGTTCCAAAAAAATATAAAAAAACTGCGTGATCTTTTTCAAGAAACCATGGCTAGAAGTCAAGAAACCATTGAACGAGCTAATGTGAGTTTACCCTACCAAATTTCTCCTAGACATATCACGTGGCAGCTTCCTAAAGGGCTTTCTTTAGAAAAATTTAAAGCTCAAACACAGATGCGTTTCTTAGAGTCTTCTTTTATTAGCCCTACATCTGATACCTTTCTGCAAATTGGTCACGAAGAATTGAAAACTTTTTTAAAACTTTTGCAAACGATAGACTGAAAACTAGTTCACACAAAAAGCCATCAAACGATGACTTTTGTTTATTTAGTCTGTTCAAAGCGAAGGTGGACAATTACCTTGTCTCCATAACCGTTACGCTCCAAATCACGTTGTAAGCGATAGGAAATGTAATGTTCAGCAATATTGATAAAACCAGCTTCCATAAGACGATTTTCAACCAATGACTGAATCATGTTAATGGTTGGGCGTTCCACTTGGGCGTCTTGAAGATCAAGCACTACTTTACGAGTCACTTGAGCTAGGTTTTGGCGCCAAATATCATCAATAACATACACAGTCTGGGCTGCTTTTAAGATGGCTTGGTAGATTTTATCAGGATCAAATTCAGCAACTTGACCATTACGTTTAATAATTTGCATGGCTACCCTCTTTTCAAGTTTTTTTCTTTTATTATGCAGAGAATTTACATATTTGTCAAGTGCAAATCACTGAAATACCTTTTCTAACTACCTACTCCCCCAAATTTAGAAATATAGAGTGGCTTGCCATGTTTATCAAAGGATAGAGTTGCGGGATAGGACATTGATTTATTTTGCCTAATACTGTTAGCAATTCTTTTGTCACAATTTATCAGGTGAATGTCATACACCTTCCCATCAGAGCTAACAAAGTGAGCATTAATTCTAGCACTACTCGTTTTTGAGCCAACATGACTAATATCTATTTGTTCAACTTTGGCATCAATGGTTTTAGCTATGGGTCCTCCATAATCTTTGTAAATAGTGACGGTAGCTAAAACATCCCCAACCAAAACATAGGTCATTCCGAAAATAAAAAATAACTATCGGGATGGCAATGAAAGATAATTTACTTTGACAAACTTTTCTTTATGCCAAGCCCAGATATCTTGAGGTGACATGATTAAAAACTTCTTAACATACTGATGAACGAGTAACCTATAGACTAGCACTAAAAATGTTAATTTCCCCAAGGGATAAGCAAAACCGGGTAAGCCATCAATAAGTACATTGACTTTATCAGATTCAAACGTGTAATGTCCCCATACCTCGTCAAAGAACTCTAAAAACAAATTATCTCCTTTTTGTAATATCGTCCAGTCACTTAAAAATCCATCTTCTCAGATGGATTTTCTAACTATTAACGTACCTCTGCTTTAACTTTTTCAGTGAGAGCTTTAGTAATTTTTTCCATGTATTTGGCAACTTCTTCGTCTGTAAGGTTGTCATTTGGATTTTGGAAGGTGAGGCTATAGGCCATTGATTTCATTCCAGCACCAAGTTTTTCACCTGCGTAAACGTCGAAGAGTTTAACAGCAATCAAGCGTTTCACTCCTGCTGAATAGATGGCATCAAGAACTTCTTGATGAGTGATTTCTGCCTTAAGAAGAAGGGCGATATCACGTGATACTGCAGGGAATTTAGTGATTTCAACAAATGGTTGAGCTGGTTGTAAGGCGTCTTCGACAGCACTAAGGTTAATTTCAGCCACATAAGTTTCTGGAATACCGTAGTTTTTAGCTGTTTGCGGGTGAACTTGACCGAGGAATCCAATAGTTTGACCATCAAGCACAATAGCAGCTGTACGACCTGGATGCATGCTTGCTAGATCTTTTGTCGCTACATAATCAACTGAAACTTCAAGTTTAGCGAAGAGAGCTTCAACGATACCTTTAGCATAGAAGAAATCAACTGGAGTTGCTTTGGTTTGGAAATCTTTTTCCGCTACAAGACCAGAAATGGCAAAGGCGAAGGTATTGATTTCGTTTGGCAATTTTTCTTTTGGATTACCGTTTTGTTCAAATACCTTTCCGATTTCGTAGATGGCTACGTTGCTATTCTTACGGTTGACATTGTAAGCAACGGTATCAAGCATACCAGAAACCATGTTTTGACGGAGAGCTGAGCGATCAACAGTCATTGGCCACATCAACTCAGTCAAGTTACTTGGTGTCACAGCAAATTCAACAGCTTTTTCAGGTGTTGTCAAAGCATATGAGATAATCTCAGTCAAGCCAGCTCCTTCAGCAATGGTACGAACCTTACGGCGAAGTGCTTGTGTTTCAGTCAATTCACCGGCTGTTCCTGCTGCTTCTGGAAGTGTAGTAGGTAATTTATCATAGCCATAGATACGTGCAATTTCCTCTACCAAGTCTGCTTGGATACTGATATCCCAACGACGACGTGGTACAGATACAGTGAATTTATCAGCATCACCTGTCAAACCGAAACCAAGTTTTGCAAAGACATCTTCAATATCTGCAAAGGTCAATTCTGTACCTAGACGGACATTCACATAGTCAAGGCTTGTAGAAACTTGGACTGGTTCTGTGTCGACTGAACCTGCTTGAATACGTCCTGAAAGTACCGTTCCATTTGCCAATTCTTGCAACATTGCTGCTGCAAAATCAAGAGCTTCAAGGACAGTATCGTTATTGATACCTTTCTCAAAACGTGATGACGATTCTGAACGAAGGTTGAGACGACTGCTTGTCTTACGAACAGATTTGCCATCAAAAACAGCAGCTTCAAGAACAACATTTTTAGAATTGTCATCAATCTCAGTTGATGCCCCACCCATGACACCACCAAGCGCAACAGGTTTGTCAGCAACTGTAATAACAATATCTTCAGCAGTCAATTCACGTTCTTCACCATCAAGAGTAACTAGTTTTTCACCCTCGCGTGCATCACGGGCAACAATGTGTGAATCTTCAAACTTGTCCAAATCGAAGGCATGCATTGGTTGTCCAAAGTATAAAAGAACATAGTTTGTCACATCTACCACATTGTTAATTGGACGGATACCAGCATTCATGAGAAGGTTTTGCAACCATTGTGGACTTGGTTGGACAGTGACATTCTCAACCACACGGCTAGCATAAGTAGCCACCTTATCGCTTTCGATAGCTACAGAAATCTTATCAGAAGCTGATTTGCTATCTTCTGAGACTGTTTTTTCTGGGAAGTGAACAGATTTTCCGTAGATTGCAGCAACTTCATGAGCGACACCACGCATAGAAAGGGCATCGGCACGGTTAGGTGTGATTGACAATTCGATAATTTCGTCATCAAGGTCGAGATATGGGAAAATGCTATCTCCTGGAACAGCATCTTCTGGCAAAATTTGGATACCATCAGCAAATTCTTTAGGAATAATGCTATCTGAAAGTCCAAGTTCAGCCAAAGAACAGATCATACCGAGAGACTCCATGCCACGAATCTTGCCTTTTTTAATCTTGTAATTATCAGCAATACGAGCACCAGGAATGGCAACAATTACCTTGATTCCAGCAGTGACATTTGGAGCGCCACAAACAATTTGACGTGGACCTTCAGCATCTCCTGTATCTACTTGGCACAAGTGCAAGTGTGTTTCAGGCACATCTTCACATGATAAGACGTGACCAACAACCAATTTTGACAAGCCTTCAGCAGGTGTTTCAACACCTTCCACTTCAATACCTGTCGTCGACATTTTTTCAGCGAGTTCAGCAGTGGTAACATCCACATCAACCAACTCTTTTAACCATTTATAACTAACTAGCATAATTATGATACCAAGCCCGTTAAGAGCTCTCAGCAAAAATAAGAAAGGCATCGTCGGTGCATTAGCAACTAGATGGCTTTATCTTTTTTGCCCGGAACTTAGGGCGGTTTCAAATCCTTTCTGTAATTTAGGAATATGTGTATTTGATATATGAGGAAGACAAACCTATGAGTTATATGGTCTTATTCAATCCTCTCTATCAACTTAATAATAGGTTTATAGTTTCAATTTTAGCAACCAATCGCAGTCCACTTTACCATTACCGACCGGAAAATCGTGTTCTGCAACTTTTTCAAAGCCATATTTATCGTAAAAAGTCTGTGCCTTGAAATTCCTTTCCCAAACACCTAACCAAGCCCACTCACAGCCTAGGTCGCGAGCTTCTTGCAAAGCAAATTCAAAGAGCTGCTTTCCTAAGCCCATACCTTGAAAGGCCTGACTGATATAAATACGCTGAATTTCAAAGGCATTATCCAGATACTGCTCTGTTTGGGCAGATCCGACATTGTTTTTTAGAAAACCTGCCTTTTCACCATCAACCAGAATGAAAAAGTAACGCGATTCTTCGTGAGTAATCTCATCGAGGAGCACTTCCTCAGAAAGTGCGGTATCAAAGTAACTTTGCAATTGGGATTCAGTATTATCATGAGCAAATGTCTCCCTAAAAGTATCTTCCGAGATAACTTTTAATTCTGCTACTTCTTCTGGAAGAACCTTACGAATGGCAACTGTCATGACAACCTCCTAAACCTTATTTAAACTGTTCTGAGAAACGAACATCGCCTTGGTAGAAACCACGGATATCGTTGATACCATAACGGAGCATGGCAATACGTTCTTGACCAAGACCAAAGGCAAATCCTGAATATTCTTCAGAATCAACACCTGACATCTCTAGCACTTGTGGGTGAACCATACCAGCACCGAGGATTTCAATCCATCCTGTCTTCTTACATACGTTACATCCTTTACCACCACACTTGAAGCATGACACGTCAACCTCTACTGAAGGTTCAGTAAACGGGAAATATGAAGGACGCAAACGGATTTGACGTTCTGCACCAAACATTTTTTGAATAATTATTTCAAGTGTTCCTTTAAGATCACCCATTGAAATGTTCTTACCAACAACCAAACCTTCGATTTGGTGGAACTGGTGACTGTGGGTCGCATCATCTGTATCACGACGGAAAACACGTCCTGGTGAAATCATTTTAAGTGGACCCTTAGAAAAATCATGTTTATCAAGCGTACGAGCTTGGACAGGACTTGTATGTGTACGAAGCAGGATTTCTTCGGTAATGTAGAAAGTATCTTGCATATCACGTGCTGGGTGGTCCTTAGGCAAGTTCATGCGTTCAAAGTTGTAGTAATCTGTTTCAACTTCAAAACCGTCAACGACTTGGAAGCCCATACCCAAGAAAATGTCTTCAATTTCTTCAGCTGTTTGACTAAGAATATGACGGTTACCAAGTTTGACTTGGCGTCCTGGAAGGGTTACGTCAAGACTTTCAGAGTCAAGTTGGGCTTGAATTTTAGCTGCTTCAACAATTTTAGCTGCCTCGTCAAAAGCTTCAGTCAAAACGTCACGAACTTCGTTGACCATTTTACCAACTTTAGGGCGTTCTTCATTAGGAAGGTCTTTAAGTCCCTTCAAAAGGTCCGTCAAAGAGCCCTTTTTACCTAAAACTGCAACACGCAATTCTTGTAATTCCTTAGAGTGTTCACCACGCATTCCAGCCAATTTAGCCTGCGTTGAGGTTTTCAACTCTTGCAATTGTGTTTGTAAATCCATGAGATTCCTTTCTGATGTGACAATTTCGAATCGCAAACAAAAAACCACATGCCAAAACTCCAACCCGGAGCGTTGACACGCGGTACCATCCGTTTTTTATCTGGTTTCCCAGACCTTGATTCGTCAGCCGTTTTTATGAGTGAATTCGCCAAACTTCCCTTGAGGAGGCTTCCAGTCCATGGCCTCCAATCCCTGTCAATTTCCATAAGGTTACTAGTCTCTACGACTTCTATTCAATTACCATCAATTTTACCAAAAAAATATAAAGCTTTCAAGAGGAGAAAAAATTCAGGCCTTGTAAGTCTAGATATTCTCAACGGAAGACTTCTTAACCTGTGCATGCAAAGTCTAACATGTGTCCAGAAACTCAAATCTTAACACATACTCTATAACTAACTTTGAAAAACACCATATCCCCATATGACATTCCCTCATTATTGTAACATAGCCCAGAAAAAGACAAGTCTAACTTTTTCTCATAAATCCTGTAATCCTAATTATAGGCTAAGTGATGCTCTTTTGCGCAATCGATTGCATTATTTTGAAAGCGCCAACCTAATTTTTTTCTGATAGTTCAAGCAAATTTTTTGAGACTGTAAAAAAAGATAGTGATAAAACTATCAACTACCTTTCATGAAAATATAATCTATTTTTAGTCTAAATCAAGATCTTTCAATTTGACTGAAACAATTTTTGAAACCCCAGATTCCTGCATAGTCACCCCATAAATTGAATCAGCCGCAGACATGGTTCCCTTGCGGTGGGTAACTACGATAAACTGGCTAGATTTATCAAAGCGATTGAGGTAGTCACCGAAACGTTTTACATTGGCTTCATCAAGGGCTGCCTCTACTTCATCCAAGATAACAAATGGAATCGTCTTAACACGAATGATGGCAAAGAGCAATGCTAGAGCGGACAAGGCCTTCTCCCCTCCTGACATAAGGTTAAGTGATTGAATTTTCTTACCTGGAGGTTGAACAGAAATCTCTACCCCAGCTTCCAGAAGGTTGTCAGAGGTCAAAATCAAATCTGACGAACCACCTCCAAACATCTGGGTGAAAGTCTGTTTAAAGCTCTCACGGATAGCCTCAAATGTCGCTTTAAAACGTGATTTTACTTCTCCATCCATGTCGTTAATGGTACTTAGAAGGAGACTCTTGGCTTCAAGTAAATCATCTTTCTGACCGTTCAAGAAGTCCAAACGTTGCTTGACTTCTTCAAACTGGTCAATCGCATCAAGATTGACTGGTCCCAAAGACTTAATCGAACGTTCAAGTCCCTGTAAGTTCTGACGAACCTGTTCCACATTTTCAAGAGCTTGCGTTTGCCCCTTTGCCACTTCAAGCGTCATCTGATAATCTTCAGCTAATTGAGTCGCAAACTTCCGAAGCGATTGACTGATCTGACGCTCACCTTCTTCCAAGCGAGTTTGTTGACGAATCAAATCCTCATTGCGATTACCCGCTTTAGCCAAGCGTTCCTCCAAGTCTTCCAACTGACCTTCATAGTCTTGCACTTGAATCTTGGCACGCACAAGGGCCTGCTCCAAATCATCCTTACGTTGGACAGCTTCATCACGTTGCGCTTTCAGATGCGGTTTGCGGTCAGATTGATTCTGGTCAACTTGGATATTGAGGAGATCTAAGAGACTATCTGATTCCTTAACTAACTCAGACAAATCGGCTTGCAGACGATTTGTTTCTGTCTTAGCAAAGCGCAATTCCGCTTGTAAGTCCCGTTCCTTTAGCTGAAGTTCAGATTGTTTGTCTAAGAGACCTTGTTTTTGTTGGCCAAGCGCATTCTTATCTTCCTTGATAGTCTCAATTCGATCGTTGATTGCCTCACGTTTTGATTGCATTTGAGTTAACTCTGCTTTCAGACGCTCGGCCTTATCTTGAAGATTCAAGTCTTCAGAACCCTGAGCATCCTGTTTGAAGCTGTCCACTAATGTTTGACTTTTCTCAACTTCTGTCAAAGCTTGTTGATGTTCCAAGTCCAGTTTTTGCTCCTCTAGACGAGCATTTTCTCCTTCTGACTTGAGATCCTCTAACTCTGTTTGGAGCCCCTTACGTTTGGTCTTAAGGTCTTCAACTTTAGCTTCACTATCACTCAATTGATCCTTAATCTTACTTATCTCAGCAGTCAGTGCATCCAATTCAGGCTTGATAAAGAGATTGTTATTTTGTTTATTGGCACCACCGGCAAAAGCACCACCAGGACGAATTTCAGAGCCATCAAGTGTCACCATACGCACTTGGAATCGTACAGCTCGAGCAGCCTTATTGGCATTGTCGATGGTATCAAAGATTGCCGTTACTCCTAGGAGGTTCTGGAAAATATTGGACAAACGTTTCTCATAAGTTACCAAATCGGAAGCCATTCCAATAAAGCCAGGTGCACTCGAAAGACTTTGAGCAAACTGTCCATTAAGTTGACGTGGTTTGATGGTTGTCAAGGGCAAGAAAGTCGCACGTCCCTGACGATTGCGTTTTAAATAGTCAATTGAACGTTTAGCAGCAGTTTCATCCTCGACAATAATATTTTGGCCACTCGCACCTAGGGCTATTTCAAGCGCCATTTGATACTCAGTATCAAAGGTCAAGTGTTCACTGACAGCTCCAATAATCCCTTGGATTGATTGGGCGTTTTGAAGGACAGCCTTAACCCCTGCATAGAAATGACTATGATTCTTCAGAATTGACTCCAAGCTTTGACGTCGAGCATCTTTGCTTTTAAGATGATCCATGAGGTCAAACATTTTCTTTTGAGCCTCTTGGTAGTCTTTGTCGATAACTTGATAAGACTGAGCCTTTTCTTTGTAGGTAGCTAAGAGATTTTGAAGACTTGCTTGAGCTACTTGATAAGCTTTTTGGGCTTGGCTGGCAACTTCTTGAGCCGTTAACAAGTCAGACTGAGCCTGCTTATATTCTTCAGCTTGGACCTCCAGTGCTTGGGACTGACTGTCCATGTCATGATTCACCTGAGTCAAACTATTGGAAACTTTGGCTTCCTCCTGCATAAGACTGACATAGTCTTCACGCAAACGTTCAATAAGTGTATCTGGATCTTCCGAAAATTGCTCTAACTCTGTTTGAATAGTAGCCAGATTTTGGGAAATGGTTTCCAGCTCACAAATTAATTTAATTTGACGTTGGTCGACTCTATCAAGGGAAGCCTGTGCGTCTTCTTTCAAACTTTCTAACTCACTAAGGCGAGCTTCAGTCTCTTCCTTCTTCTTAGAACGCTGCTGACTTTCCATAGTATAAAGATCAATTTGACGCTCAAAGTCGCTAATGAGACGTGTGACATCCACTAAGGTTTGTTGGTCAGAAGAAATTTGATCTGAAATTTGATGGCGTTTTTGCTTGAGTTCTTGGTTCTCAGTCTCTAAACGATGTCGTTCCTCATAATAGCTGGCTAATTTGTCCTTAACCTCCGCCAAGTCTTTTTGTGCTTGGGTCAAGTCTGATTTACCAACTTCAATATCGTGAACCAAAAGATTAAGTTGAGTCTGTTTACGCTCTTTATCTAATTCCAAGTAACGTTTAGCTGTCGCTGCTTGTTTTTCAAGTGGCTTAACCTGACCAACCAGCTCAAAGATAATGTCTTCCAAACGATCAAGATTTCCCTGAGTTTGATTGAGCTTACTTTCTGTCTCTTTCTTACGTGTCTTATATTTGAGAACACCAGCAGCCTCTTCGAAAATAGCACGGCGTTCCTCTGGCTTGGCATTGAAAATAGCCTCAACACGACCTTGAGAGATAATCGAAAAAGAATCACGTCCAAGACCAGTATCCATGAATAGGTCATGAATATCACGCAGACGAACCTTACGACCGTCAATCAGGTAATCATTGTCACCATTTCGATAAATATGACGCTCCACACGAATAGATTCACCAGCATCAGCGATAAACCCATCACTGTTATCAAGAGTGACCACTACTTCCGCATAGTTAAGAGCTTTACGGACCTCTGTGCCTGCGAAAATAACATCTGGCATCTTGCCCCCACGTAAACTTTTTGCAGATGATTCTCCTAAAGCCCAACGCAGACTCTCTGTAATATTTGATTTTCCTGATCCATTTGGACCTACAACGGCTGTTACTCCTTTGTCAAAGACGACCTGCGTCTTATCCGCAAAGGACTTAAAGCCCTGCATTTCAATTGATTTCAAATACATGTTTAATTACCTAGTTGTTCAAGGGCAGACTTCGCTGCAGCCTGTTCAGCTAATTTCTTAGATTTTCCGATACCAGTACTGAGTTCCTTACCGTCAACAGCTACCTGCATAGTAAATTTCTTAGCATGAGCAGGTCCAGACTCTTCGATCACAGTATAAGTGATATCAACCGTACCATTGACCTGAAGACGCTCTTGAAGCGCCGTCTTATAGTCTGTTACTCGGTCAAAGTTTCCCTTTTCAACCTGAGGAATCATGACCTGATTCAAAAATTTCTCAACAGCAGGCAAACCTTGATCCAGATAAAGAGCTCCAAGGAAGGCCTCCCAGAGGTCGCCGAGAATAGTAGCACGTTCACGGCCACCAGATTTTTCTTCACCTTTACCAAGACGAATATACTGCTCGAAACCGCAAGCCTTCGTAAATCCAGCTAAGCTCTCTTCACGAACGATAGTACTACGCATCTTAGACATTTCCCCCTCTGGTTTGTTAGGGTAGCGTTTATAAAGATAAACAGAAATGACTAATTGCAGAGCCGCGTCTCCTAAAAATTCCAAACGTTCATTGTGTGAAATGTTTAGGAGGCGGTGCTCATTGGCATATGAGGTATGTGTAAATGCAGTCTCTAAGAGGTCCTTTTGGTTAAAAACAATACCAAAATCCTGCTCAAGTTTTTGTTCAAGTTGATTCATAAAACTTCCTTTCTATTTAAACACACTAACTACAATTATATCAAAAAAAGCAGATTTTCATGATGGAAAACTGCTTTTAAAGTCTATATCTGCTGATTTAGTGAGAATTAACCTATTGCACTAAAAAAAGCTGAGCATAATACTCAACTCCACTTTCTTAATAATCTGGACGAACGACACCTGTAACGGTTTCACGTGTTGCTTCGACATCTTCTTCAAGGACAACCTTAATGATACGTTTAGCTTCTTCTGAAGTACATGCAACCAATGGCAAACGAAGTGGTCCAACTTCGAAACCAAGATGGTTGAGAACAGCCTTGACAGGTGCAGGACTCGGTACTGAGAAGAGGGCATTAACTTTAGGAATGAATTTACGTTGGATAGTTGATGCCGTCTTGAGGTCACTATTTTCAATAGCTTCTAGCATGGCATGCATCTCATCACCATTTGTATGAGAGGCTACTGAGATAACACCATTAGCTCCAAGGTTCATCGCATGGAAGGCATCACCATCTTCACCGGTATAAACCAGAAAGTCTTTCGGTTTATGTTCAATAAGGTAAGCCATATTGGCAAGGCTAGTACATTCTTTAACACCGATAATATTTGGATGTTCAGCTAAACGAAGCATAGTATCTGGAGCCATTTCGACAACAACACGACCAGGGATGTTGTAGATGATAATTGGCAATTCAGAAGCATCTGCAATAGCTTTGAAATGTTGGTACATACCTTCTTGTGATGGCTTGTTGTAGTATGGCACGATAGCCAAACCCGCTGCGAAACCACCAAATTTGGCAACTTCTTTAGCAAACTCAATGGAATCACGGGTATCATTGGTCCCAACACCAGCAATTAGTGGCACACGACCATTGACAATCTTTTGAACCTCTGCAAAGAGTTCCAACTCTTCATCATGAGTGAGTGTTGGACTTTCAGCCGTTGTCCCTGCCAAAAGAAGGGCTTCCGTATGGTGAGCCAAAAGGTGCTCAATCAATCCTGGAAGAGCATCGTAATTAATAGAGCCATCTTCATGGAAAGGCGTAATAAGTGCTGTAATCAGTCTAACATCTCTTAATTGATCAATTGACATATTATTCTCCTTCAACCGTTTTCTAATCCTTTCTATTTTACCATAATTTTGACCAGACAGACAGATAAGTTGATAATTTTCTGAAAACGTGACGTGACATTGTTTCTTATTTGTGATGATTCACACAAAAAACAGAGAGAAATGTCTCCCTGTTTTTTTGAAATCAGCCTTACGTTAGTATTAAAATACAATACTAAAACCTTACTAATCCTGAATCATGACGCAGTGGTTGATTGGAACTACTCATGTTTACAACATTCGTACTTCCTAATCAACTGTGCGGGGGTAAAACAGAAATCAAACTCTTCGAGTTACCGATTTCTGTTTTACGCCCTATTTCAATTCAAATTTCAATTCTGATGTCGGGTGAACCAAACCACGTTCGTGAAGGGTTTCTGCGATTTGGACTGAGTTCCAAGCAGCACCTTTGAGGAGGTTATCTGAAACAACCCACATGTGGATACCTTTTTCAGCATCCAAGTCTTTACGGATACGTCCAACAAAGGTATCACGTGAGCCAACAGCATTAACTGCTTGTGGGTAGACTTGGTTAGCAACGTCATCTTCAAGGACAGCACCTGGGAATGCTGCAATAGCAGCTTTCACTTCATCAATTGGTGCTACTTCTTTTGTTTCAATGTAGACTGACTCTGAGTGAGCTGACAAGACTGGAATACGCACACATGTTGCTGATACGGCAATGCTATCGTCTTCCATGATTTTCTTAGTTTCGTTTGTCATCTTCATTTCTTCGTAAGTATAGTCATTTTCGGTGAAGACGTCGATTTGAGCCAAAGCGTTGAAGGCGATTGGGAAGTGTTTCTTATCGCCACCACATGGCAAGATTTCGGCTTTGACATCACGTGGATTAACGCCATCATTCAAAACTTCTTTCAACTCACGTTGTGTCTCAAGAATAGCTCCCATACCCGCACCTGAAACAGCTTGATAAGTTGACACGATGACACGGTCCAAGCCCCATTTTTGGCGAACTGGTTCAAGGGCAACCATCATTTGAATGGTTGAACAGTTAGGGCAGGCGATAATACCGTTGTGGGCATCAAGCGCATGTGCATTGACCTCAGGTACAACCAAAGGTACATCTGGGTTTTGACGGAAGTAAGATGTATTATCAACGACTACTGCACCAGCTTTGATTGCATATGGCGCATATTTAGCTGAGGTAGATCCACCAGCTGAGAAGAGTGCAATATCAACACCCTCAAAAGCGTCCTCTGTCGTTTCTTCGATGGTCACATTTTGACCTTTAAATTGCAAGACTTTCCCTGCAGAACGTGCAGACGCAAGGTAGCGAATGTTATCGATTGGAAGACTTGATTCTTCCAACATTTTGATCATTTGAGCACCAACGGCACCTGTAGCACCGACAACAGCAACTGTGTATCCCATAGTAAAACCTCTTTCGGAATTTTCTATCAATTTAGTTTAATGAGTCTATTATACTACGTTTAACCTCAGTTGAAAAGGGTTAAAAGAGCAAGAATAACAGAAAAATCCCCTACCAAATGGTAAGGGATAAGAGGCATCTTTCGATGAGAGTAGCAGGTTCACACAACTACTCAAGGTCCGCTCCTGCGTTACAATTTAATGTAGACCTCCTCAGCGCAAAAGGCTCTAAAGAGCCAATCGACTCATCGCATATCTCTATTCTAGCATAATGGGCGACAGTGTCAAGCGGTTGATTTCTACAAATACTTTCTTGCCTCCCTAATGCTAAGAGGGGCCATTTGACTAGCATGTTGATCAATAAAAACACGAACCCAATCAGGATTTACCTTTGAATAATTACGCAAGCTCCAACCGATAGCCTTGTTAATGAAAAACTCAGTCTGTCCAAAGTTATTACAAATAACCTCAGCTAAGAGGTCTGTATCTGTCAATTCTTTACGCATAAGCTGGTGGTCAATGGCAATACGTCTCAACCAAAAATCCTCATCCAGACTCCATTGGCGCATGATATCCTTGGTTTCTGGATAGCGAAAAGTAATCTCCCCGATAATACGGTCTAATTGATCTATGCTGTCCCACCATGATTTGGTTTGGGCCAATTCCTTTAGCTTTGGAAAATCTTCAGGTCTAAACTCCTTCTTCTTTTTGTCAAGATAATCCATAGCAATATATTGAAACTCACGGTAGGGTTGTTGCCAACACTCTTCCACAAAATTCCAATCAATTGGATCCTTAATGAAAGGCTTAAAAAACTCTCTTTCAATCTTTCTGAGAATTGTTTTTTGAACGCCAAGAAACCTGAATTTATTTTTCATATAGGCTTCCATGTGTGGTACTTTAGCTGGATCAGCTTGGTCTTCTAACAGTTTTAAAAGGATTTTTGCATCCATATGAGTACTCCTTTATTACATCAAAGGTCCTATCAAAGAAAAGAGGTAGCCTCCCAGACGATGAGACACAGGCATTTTAGACAAACTTTCTAAAGTTACTTCATCTGAAAGAGACTGGGTTTTCTCAAAATCTTGTTCAATTTTAAGCACTTCTAGATTTTTATAGAGATAAACACCATTTTCAAAATTTTGATAGAGACTACGGTAGTCCGTGTTAATGGTCCCAACCACAGCCTGCTTGGCATCCGAAACATAAACTTTAGCGTGGACAAAACCTGGCGTATAGCGGAAAATACGGACACCAGCATCCAACAAGGCTTTAAAGTAAGTCATAGCAATATCAAAGGCATACTGTTTATCAGAAATCCCTGGTATAATGATACAAACGTTCACACCTCGTCTGGCCGCAAAGGTCATAGCTCTTACGAGTTCATCGTCCAAAATCAGATAAGGGGTCATAATATGGACGTAATCAGTTGACGTATTTAGAAGATGTAAATAAACATTTTCTGCAACCTTGTGATAGGTCAGCGGCGAATTACCATAAGGGAGAACAAAGCCTTGACTCTCTCTTTTTTGAGGTTTTTCTTGTAAATAGCGTTCCATATCAGCTGAATCATAAACTCCAGTCACTGACCACATGGTCAAAAAGAGAGCCTTGAGAGTTTGTACTGCTGAGCCGTCTAATCGAATCGCAGTATCCTTCCAATGACCAAAACGCTCTCGTTTATTGACATACTCATCAGCAATATTAACGCCACCAGTATAAGCGACCTGACCATCAATCACTGTGATTTTTTGGTGGTCTCGGTAGTTGTAATAGGTTGACAGAATAGGCTTGATTGGTGAAAAGGTCTGAGCATTAATGCCAACCTTGTGCAGTCGCTCGATATAATCGTAAGACAAGGTGGTCATCTCATTCATTCCATCAAACATGACACGAACATCCAGGCCTGCCTTAGCCTTTTCCTCCAAGATGGCTAAAATCTCTCCCCACATGACTCCTTCATCAATGATGAAATACTCCATGAAGATATAACGCTCTGCCTTTTTCAGATCCTCCAACAAGGCTGGAAGCATATCATCTCCAAGTGGTAAATAAGTCACTTCAGTATCTCTATAAATTGGAAAATGAGCAGGACTATGCTCCAGAAAATAAGCCAGTCTGTGCAGTTGCCTATCGCTATGAGAAAGATAGTCCTCAACCTCTAGCTCGGTAGCCAAATAGTCTGAAGCCTGAACTGTTGCTTCCACAAGACGCTTTTTCAAACGTCTGACACCAAAATCAGCGAGCGAAAAATAGAGCAAGGTAGTCCCAAAAATGGGAAAGAGGGCAATGATTATCAGCCAAGAAAGCTTAGAACGGGAGTCCATGGAACGATTGAGCAAATTAAAGAAGGTAAAAGCACTCAATAAGTGTTCCCATAAGATAATGGATGGGAAATGCTCTTGTAGGCTAATATATGAAAAGACAAGAAAGGACAATTCCAGTAAGAAAAACAGGAAAATGGGTACCTTACGATTAAGTAGAATTTTAGCCCATTTAGACGGCTTCTGAGGCAATAGTCTGGCACTTATTTCTTAGGACATATAGGCTCCTTTAGAATGAAAAAAATCGGCTTTGTCTTCCGACCTCTTTCAGCAATTTATTTAGTCTTAGTGACATTCTAACATAGGTAAAAGGCATGAGCAATTTACCAGTATTAATGATACCTAATAGCTCATTTTTCTATTTTTCTGACAGGACCATCTAAGGTCTTTTGCATCCAGACAATATCATGCCATTGCTCAAACTTGTAGCCCACTTTTGGAAAATGAGCAACTTGGACATAACCACGTTTTTCATGCATGGCTATACTAGCCTCATTTGGAACAGTAATACAGGCTAAGAAACGTAGAAAACCACGCTTTCTCAACTCTTTTTCAAGGGCATCGTAAAGTTGACTTCCCAACCCTCGACCACGGGCATCTTCATGCAAATAGATGGACAATTCAGTTGTCCAATTATAGGCTGTTCGAGCATAGTAGGTTGAGGCATAAGCATAGCCGAGAACTTGTCCCCATAAATCTTGTCTCCTGAGTAGTAGAAACCTGTTGTCTCATCAATGATCGAGTAGGCAACCTGCCATTTTTTGCTGAGAGGCTTGATTGGAATGGGCATTTCCATAGCCATGATGTGAAAGAGATAGTTGAGCTTGTGCCCGCCCTCTTCAACCCGACCGATGACAAACCAAGAGTCAACGGTGTACTTGGTCTTACGAGGTAGATCGTCGCTGAGTGCTACTTGCGGAGCCACACCGAGGCGAGGAGTTTTGACATTTTCGGTCATGAGATTTTGGTTGATATTCTTATACATAGGATTTCCTTCTTTCTTTAGGTGCAATCTGAGAACACTGTTCTCAGTCATTTTCTATTTATTGAAACGAATTTGTCTCGTTTTCAAGTTTTGAGAATAGGGAGTGGAATAGCTCCAAGAGACTTTCCGCACGGTGTTCTCTAAGTCCTTGCTTCTCCTTTACTTGATAGGACTAGTATATCTGATTAGAGTATTCTTTGGAATTTGCAGTTTTTCTTGTCTGTCTTTACAGTTTGTAAAATGTGTCTAATGCTCATACTCGTTTAAAATCAAAACAAAGTGCTTATCTCCTGATCTGGGGGAATTTGAGAAAATCTAGGGATTGCCAGTCCCAAACAGTCCTAAAATACCACTACAGTAAAAAGTGTAGTTAAAGTCGCTTTGCGCTTTTTTAACTTAAGGAAAGTATTTGTAACGAAAATGCTTCTTTTTGAAGTCTGCTGGGTGTCAATGAAAACTCCAAGACTAGTAAATGAGACGTCGCTCAAACAGTTCAGTGGACTGTTTGAGGTTACAGATAGAGCAAGCGTAACTCGTGTCAAAAGAGTTAGGCAAGTCGAAACAGGCGCATTATAGTGGTGACTTTCAAAAAATATAACCCCTTGTCCCAGACAAAAAAAAGAGAGGTGTCAAACAACACATCTCCAGATAAAGACTCTAGTATTATTAAGTAAAAAAATTCAAAAAGTAGATAACTTCCAAGACCGACATCACTTTTCCCGTAAACTAGTCGACGCTAAATAACCTCGTTTTTCCGCTTAAGACCTGGTAAAACTGATCGGTCAGCTGCTAGGCGTCCCACTTGTCAAAAGAGTGGGTCAGAAAGTACTGACAAATCCCCGTTGCGTAAAACTCTAGGGCAAAGTCCGACATCTGGTAAATCGCCCCCTTATCATGTGCCCGTTGCTAGCCTAGCCCTAGCATAAAGTTACGCATCGTCTGGGTGAACTGTCGCTCTAAAAGATCCCTGCGATTGGACTGATAAAGCTCACGCAGGATCCACTGACTCTCTACCATGGTCGCTACAAAGAGGGCGACCACCTCATACAGGTCTTCGATATCTGTCTCGACTGATTAATCAAATTATCCAGACGATTCTTAAAAGACCATTCTACCACCTCTAAAATATCTTGAAAATGGTAGTAAAAAGTCTGACGGGAAATACCACAGGCCGTAACCAAGTCCTTAACCGTAATTTTGTCAAAGGGCTTATCCTTCCCTAAGTCCAGCATCACTGCTTCAATATCCTGTTTGATATTTGCCATACCAGCCCTCTCCTTCCTTTTTGTTCTTATTTCTAGTTTATCATATTTATGGAACAACTGTACCCCGCTCAATTTGTGGAATAATCCCAATTTTTTCATAGTAACGTAAGGTGGATACGGGAAGTTGAAAAAGTTTTGCTACTTCTTGTGATTTTATCAGAATTTCTCCTTGTAATCGCGAATGGCTGCCGGTACAATATATAAAAAGACATTTAAAATTAGGCTATACATAACAAGAGGCGGATAGATAAAAGCGCTACCTAGCAAACCTAGAATTTTTATCAGCACATCCCACTTCATAAATCTACGACTTTTCATAAATTCTTTCATAGCGGTATTTTCAGGAATTTCCGCCAGCGACTGATACATCTGAGTATTGAAAAAAGTCACCAATAGACTGATTGCCCCGTAAAAGATTTGAGCAAGCCCATTTTGAAAATGAGTAGCGACTAGGTTGGTCGTATAAGGAAAGAAAGAAGAGAAAAAGAGCAAAAAGAGCGTGTTCCAAGTCACCTTATTGGAAATTCTCTTCACATCATGCCAGCCACGGTGCATATTAAACCACATGGCACCCAGCCAGAAAAAAGAAATCGTGTAAGCCAGAAAATTCGCCCGCAAATCCCACAAGCTCCCAAGAGTTACCTGACTCGGCTTTTCCAAATCCAAAATCAAAATGGTCATAATAATCGCCAATACAGCATCCGTAAAAGCCACTAAGCGTTCTTTGGTCATATATATTTCTCCTTTAATCATACAACTAGAAAGGAAGTCCTCTCCTTGCTTATTTAGTATACCACAAAAGAGAGTGGGACAGAAATCGGTCATTCGTTAGAATTCGATTTCGTCGTCGCACCTCCGCACAGTTGAGTAGGGCTGTAAAAGCTGATGAAATCAGCTT
>ERZ773076.18-NODE-18-length-99981-cov-17.630356_pt1 | contig 99981 bp, 92 predicted proteins | sample MGYA00580613_ERZ773076 | MGnify/ENA primary metagenome ERZ773076 (study PRJEB29015, sample SAMEA2738005) | human oral metagenome | biome: human oral; feature: human-associated habitat; material: dental | place: China | collected 2057 ...
TGCATGTATTAGGCACGCCGCCAGCGTTCGTCCTGAGCCAGGATCAAACTCTCATGAAAAATTTGAATTTTCATAAGCTTTGAAAAGCTCATTTTAATTACTGACTTATTGTATCTCTTTAAGAGATAAGAAATTGTTGTTTCTTCATTATAAATAATGAAGTCCCTACACATTTGGTTCGTCTTCTTTGTTCAGTTTTCAAAGGTCAATCGTTGTTTTTCAACAACTCCTATATCCTATCATAGGACATTTTTACTGTCAACAGTTTTTATTTAACTTTTTCAGAGTTTTTTGAAACTGTTTTATAAGCGAACGTTCGCTCAACAGTGATATTAATTTATCATAACCAAAGACTGTTTGCAAACGAAATGATTTATTTTTTTATGAAAAATTTCAATTCCTTTTTCGTGGATTATTCGATAAAGTCTTTACTTTCTTTTTGGAGGCTCGTATAATATAAAGTACATCAGCCGAAATAGCTCAGTTGGCAGAGCAACGCACTCGTAACGCGTAGGTCGCAGGTTCGACCCCTGTTTTCGGCATCTACTAAAAAAAGCGTTCAAGAAGTGTTTGAATAAATCTTTTTGAACGCTTTTTATTATTTATTTTTGTTCGAGTATTCACTCTACTCTTTTGGAGTTGAGTAAACTGAAACGTGATTTTTCAAAATTTTAATCTGAACCGGAAGATCGTCTGATTGATCGCCATCAACGTCAGACTCTAGTTTGGAATCCGATGAAATTTTTATATCTTTTGCTTTAATATATTCAATATGCTCATTTTCAACCACATCGCCTTTCAGCAAATTAGGAATGAGTGATAATTTTGAGAAGATAGAAGCATCTTTAAGAATCAATATATTCGCATAGCCATCTTTGTTTTCATCAAACATTTTCTTGTCTGCATAATAGTTGGACAATAGAACAAGGACTTGACTAGCTTCACCATGATAGGTTCCATTCTCAGTTTCAACATGAATTGTAAATACTTCATCTTTTATCACTGATTTCATCGTATTAATTGCATAGGCTAAAACACCATATTTTGTCTTATCTTCAATCTCAACATTGTGAATGGCTTCTGGCAGGGATCCTACACTAAAAATATATCCAAAGTATTGGTTGTTTGCTTTCCCAATATCAATAGCGTTGGTATTGTCGAAATCTAGTTCTTCTATTGCTTGATCAATATCTTGACTGATTTCTAGTAATTTTGTAATTAAATTACCTGTCCCACCTGGGATAATTCCTAGCTTAGGAATATATTCTTTTTCAGCTATTCCTGAAACCACTTCATTAACGGTGCCGTCACCGCCAAACACTACTACAGCTTCAGCTTTTTCTTTAACAGCTTCTTCAGCAAAAATAGTTGCGTCTTTTGCTTTCTCGGTGATTCTAGTTTCAACAACATCAAAATATTCTTTCGCTTTATTTTCGATTTTCTCTTTATAATCTAAAGCTTTTTCTCCACCAGAAGTTGGATTAATAATTAGCATTGCTTTTTTCATCCTAAACATCTCCCTATTCTGTTGTTCAAAATCATTTTAAACCTACTTTTGAATAGCTTTCCTTACCAATATTCTAAGTATTTGTACCGCATTATAACATATGACTATCTATTTCTTGTCTTTTTTATCTTGCATCCATGATAATCAAGCTCTATAAAAATAAGGCCGAGTAATTACCCGGCCTTATTATTTTGTACTAATTCAATAATCTTTAACACAACGTCGCTAGCTTTTTGCATACTTTCGAGGGTTACGAATTCGTATTGTCCATGAAGGTTCTCAGCTCCAGTAAACAAATTCGGAGTTGGGATTCCTTTATAGGTAATAATACATCCATCTGTTCCTCCACGGAATGGTTGAATGTCTGGCGTGATGCCACATTCTTTATAAGCCTCAAGTGCGACTTCAACTGAAGTCATATCGTCTTTTAGGATTTCATACATATTATAGTACTCATCGTAAATCGTGCATTCGATACGAGGTACATCATATGTTGCATTTTGTGCATCGACGATTGCTTGGAACTGCGCTTTTCTCTCTTCGAATTTCTCCATCGAGTGATCACGGATAATATATTCCAATTCAACCTTACCGATGTCGCCCGATTGTTTCGATAGCATAAAGTACCCTTCGTACCCACTTGTACGTTCCGGAACTTCATCTACTGGCATGCGTGTAAATAGTTTTGCCGCTTCCACCAAAGCATTCACCATGACATCTTTGGCTTGCCCGGGGTGAACACTAGTCCCGTGAATCGTCACCACTGCACGCGCTGCATTAAACGTTTCATATTCTAACTTCCCTACTACTCCACTATCTAAAGTGTAGGCAAATTTTGCAGGCATTCTTTCCGCTTTGAAACGGTGCGCGCCCTTCCCGATTTCTTCGTCAGGCCCAAACGCTAACCAAATATCTCCATGCGGAATCTCTGGATGCGCCATTAAGTACAAGCACGCTTCTAATACCGAAACGAGCCCCGCCTTATCATCGGCTCCCAGCAGTGTTGTTCCGTCTGTGGTAATTAATGTTTCACCGATATAATTTTTTAGGTTTGGAAACTCGCTAACCGTCATCACCAAATTTTTCTGGGCGTTTAGCAACACATCTTCTCCATTATAATTCTCGTGAATTTGTGGATTGATATTTTCAGCGTTGAAATCCGCGGTGTCGACGTGGGCAATAAACCCAATCGCTGGAGCCGCACTTTCTTCTGTTAAGTTACTTGGGAGTAGCGCCACTAAGTAGCTATCCTCTGGATCGAGTTCTACTTTTGTAAAGCCATATCCCACTAATTCATCACGAAGCATTTCTAAAAATTCCCATTGACTCTTTGTCGTAGGGATGCTAGCTGATTTCAAGTCACTACGCGTATTGATTTTCGCATATCGAATAAAACGTTCTAACATTGTAGGATACATGTTAATAAGAGTCATCTTCTTTCACTTGGTGGAACTCTAAGTCTGCAATGGTTTCACGACCGAACATTTCAATCGCTACTTTAATTTTTTGTTTTTCATGGTCAAGTTCTACTACTTTACCGCTCATACCGTTGAAGGCACCTTCAGTGATGATTACGTAGTCTCCAACAGATACATGTAAATCAACTGGAGCATGTACTTTTTCACCGATACGTCCTAAGATTGCTTCTACTTCTTCTGGTAATAAAGGAGATGGTTTTGACCCCGCACCGTGCGAACCAACGAAACCTGTTACTCCAGGAGTGTTACGAACGACGTACCAAGCTTGGTCAGACATCACCATTTCAACTAATACATAACCAGGGAAAGTTTTTTCCACTGTTGTTTTTGTTTTACCATCTTTTACTTCAACTTCCTCTTCTTCAGGAACGATGACACGAAAAATATTTTCTTCCATCCCCATGCTTTGGATACGTGATAAAAGATTTGATTTCACTTTGTTTTCATATCCTGAATAAGTGTGTAATACATACCATTCTTTTTCCATTAATACTCCTCCTTAAAGAATCAACCACATTTTTCCATACAAAAAAACCTTCAAGATGAAGGTTTTTTCAACTGCTTTTAGTATATCACTAATCACTATAAAGTACTATTATTTTAAAAGGAATGTAATGAGTTGATGAATCCCATAGTCCACCACAGCAAAAAATCCTAATGCTACTACCACTGTAATAATTACTGTAATAGTATATTTGTTTACTTCTTTACCTGTTGGCCATGTTACTTTTTTCATCTCTTTAAAAACATTTGATAAAAAACGCATGCTGGGTCTCCCTTCCCTCTTTATTTTGTTTCACGATGTAGTGTTTGTTTATTACAATATTTGCAGAATTTTTTGATTTCTAAACGCTCAACTCGACGATTTTGACCAAGTGTAATTGTATAATTTCTTGATCCACATACGCTACAAGCTAAAGCTGCTTTTTTCTGTGCCATTCTTTCACTACTTTCTATAAATCCATATCTATTTAATCATAAGGAAACAGCGAAATTTTGTCAAGTCAACACTAGTAGCCTAGAAATATCGCCAAAAGTAGTAGAATAATTTGTAAAGAATGAATCATTACCATATTTTTAATAGCTAAAGCAAATGTTGTTTTCTTATCTTGAACAGCTTTGAACTGCTGAATATGTTTATAAATAGGAATCCCTACTACAAGAACCCCAAGTAGAATCCATGGCGCAATCCCTAATAATACTGCTAGTAATATCGCCCCAAGCGCAACGCCGTAAAGCACTTGATAGACCACTAATGCTTGTTTCTTTCCGATATAGTAAACCAATGTATAACGATGGTTTGTAATATCCGTTTCTAAATCACAGATGTTATTGCTTAACATGATATTGGCAATCGTACAAACAAGTGGCAATGATAATAAAAGCACTTTTAATTGAGCAACAATATCCAGTTGCATCGTTAAAATACTTCCGTCTAACTGCACGCCTGCAAAAATAGTCCCTTCTGGTACATTTAAAAATACAGTTATCCAAAAAATCCCAAATCCCATCGTGAAACCTGATAACACTTCACCAAGAGGCATTCGAGAAATCGGGATTGGTCCAAATGTATAGAATACACCGATAAAGAAACATAGTGCCCCGACCATTAAGAGAAGGATGTTCGTGCGCGCTACAAGAACGACTCCAAAAACTGCTGCTACTGTAAACAGAATTCCAAATACTTCCCACGCTTTTTTCACCGTTATACTACTTGTTCCAATCACATTATGATGATCACGGTAATCAGAATTTTTTGCTTTCACATAGTCCATCAAATTATTCATAACGGTCGTCGCCATATCAAATGACAACATTCCTACAAAGAAGAGGCACATATTAAGAACGTTAATTTCTTTGAATAATATAAAGGAATAGCATAGAGCAGTTAAAAATGGAAAAACGCTAGCCAGCTTCGTTCGCAATTCTACTAATTCAACAAACTCTTTTTTTGACATCATTCTATAGACTCCTTCAACTCAAGCGATGAGTTTGTTAATTTGAAAGTTTCTTTAATCGAATCGGATACGTAGACCTTTTTATCCTTCGTAACAAAAATGACATCCACATCTTTATGGCTATTTGCATATTTCAGACCCTCTTTGACACCTATAGAGAACATCGAAGTCGATAAAGCGTCTCCTTTAGTCGAACGATTTACAATCACCGATACGCCTTCAATATTATTCTCATAAGGATAACCCGTTTTCGGATTTAAAATATGATGATACACTTGATTATCCACTTTTAAGTATCGTTCGTAGATTCCTGAAGTGACAATCGTTTTATCTTTTTCTAAAATCGTCCCTAAAGTTGTCCCGCGCGATTCTACTGGATCTTGAATCCCTACATTCCAAGCTACACCATTTCTTGCAGGGGAACCTCCCATAACAACAATATTTCCACCTAAATCAATAACGGCAGTCGTTACCCCTTCTTTAGCAAAATAATCCCAAACCTTATCGGCAATATATCCTTTGGCAATCCCACCTAAATCCAATTTCATTCCTTTTTTCTTTAGGAAAACCGTTTGTTCAGCATCATTTAGCTCTACTTCCTTATAATCAACAAGAGGAAGGACCGCATCGATTTCTTCCTGGGTAGGTTTTTTGGCATCATCAAATCCGATATGCCACAGCGCAGTTAATGGTCCCACAGTAATATCAAACGCCCCATTAAATTCCGCACTATATTCCAATCCTAATTTAATGAGCTCATAAACATCTGAACTGACCTTTACAGGCTTTTCACCTGCAGCGATATTTACTTCATCCACTTCAGATCCAGAAGCATTTACAGTAATTCTCTTTTCTAAATCTTTAATCATCTCCAAAGCACTCTCGATTAAAGCCTCTGAATTAGGATGATAGACGGACAATGAAACAGCCGTCCCTAATAAGAAATCTGTCTTTTTCACCGGAGATTTAATAATTTCTCTTGGAGTTTTAATTGATGCCCCCGACACTGTGTCGGCTTCATTATTCGATTGATTCTGGCAAGCAGCTAAGACAGATGTCCCCATCACTGCCATTAGCCCCCATTTCATCCATTTTCTTCTCATAACGCTCTCCTTCTCATTCATCCTATGTATTGTATCGCATTTTTCATAAAAACTAAACTCTACGCCAGTTAATCCTCATCAATCAATAAACTAAAAACTCCTGCACGAAAAGTACAGGAGTTCAGAGTTTTCACTTGTAATCCATTAGTTTTTTGGTGCTTCTACTTTAATTTCAGTAGTATCGCCTTTTTTAGCAGCTTCAATTAATTTGTTTGCATATTCCACAAATGAAGTATGCGCATTTGTTGCCCCTGCTACTACTTCAACATCTTTAGGATTTTGTTTAGAAACAAGACCTTCATTGTATGCTTTAAAGTATTCAGCTGGTCCAGTACCCAATTTATCTTTCATTGATTTTTCGTATGCAGCATCTGCTGATTTACGTTCACCTTTATCGTTTAAGTTGTCATAATCAGATTTAGTGATTTTGCCACCTTCAACAGTAATCGTAAACTCAACATGCCAACCACGTTTGTCAGCAGCTGATACTAATTTATAAGTACCATCTTTTAAAGCTGCATTTGATTGTTGAGCTGCTTGTGTTGTTGCAGTTTGTGTCGTAGCAGATTGTGTTGTTGTTTTGCTTGAATCTGTTTTGCTGTTTCCGCCACATGCTGCTAAAACAAACACAGATGATAATAATACTGCGGTTGCAGATAAAGATTTTTTGATAGTCATGGTTTTTACCATCCTTCTCTATATTTTATATTTCGTAACATTTATTATAGCATATCACAGGCAAAAGTCTAGTTTTCTCTGGAATTTTGTTCTTCTTTTCACTTGAAAGAATAAAGTGAAAAAGTGTTTTCTAAAATGAAAACACCTTTCCTTGTGAATGAATAGTTATTAATATTCTCGTTGCAATAACCGGCTTGTGATATCATACAACATCGATTTTACATTCTTTTCTGGCAGTCTTTCAATTTGTTGCAAAGCGCGATTCGTATATTTTTTGGCTAATTCTTTTGCAGATTCTACTCCACCAGAATTTAATACCAGTTGTTGCACTTTCTTTCTTTCCGCTTCAGAAATCAGCTCTTTTTTCTGAAGAAGTGAGAGCAATTCCTTTTCTTTTTTAGACAGAGCTATAATAAGCGGTAAAGTATACACTCCTTGAGCAACATCCTCTAATACCGGCTTCCCAAATTGATGAGCATCAATTTCATAATCTAAGATATCATCTAAAATTTGGAAAGACATTCCTATCGCATGGCCAATTTGCCTTGCTCTAGCTTCTTCTTTCAAGAGTGAAAACTGTTCTCCCATCATACAACTTAACATAAAAAGTTGCGCTGTTTTCCCTTCAATTCTCTTCAGATAGTCTTGTACCGTCACGTCTAAACGATAACGTTCTTCCATTTGAGACAGTTCCCCTTGAATTACTTGCATCATTCCACGTGTGGGAATTTGGATATTCACTAAATCTTTGCTATAGGAAGATAACAGTTGATAACAAACCGTCAATAAATAATCCCCTGCATAAATAGCTACTCGATTCCCAAGTTTGGCACTAATCGTCTCTTGACCTCGTCGAACGCTAGATTCATCTATGACATCGTCATGGAATAAAGTAGCCACATGTAATAACTCCAAAGCAGCCGCAATAGCATGAACTTCTTCTTTATTTCTATTTTCGTTCCACATAGAGAATAGAATTAAATAAGCAGGACGAACCATTTTCCCCCCAGAATCAAGGACTGATAAAATTGCATCCTTAATGGCCTTATTCTCTATTTGAATGGAATCTCTCATTATTTTTTTTACTTGTTTTAGTTCTTCGTGAAGTTCTGGATAATTCATCCACATTGGATGTACAGCCGTCATATATTTTCTCCTTCATATCGACTTTCAAAAAAAGAAGCCGACAAAAATTGTCGACCTCATTATACCATATCCTATTTTACAAGTTGGGTTCCTTGCTTATCGAAGCCATAGATTGCTTTCGATTTACCATACCACCATTTCCCAGCTGTTCTTTGGAACCAAGGAATGAAGTAGTAGTCTAAACCAAACGCGCGACCTGAGCCGTTCATTAATGCAATTGCAGCAGGAACAAACCACATGTTTACCCAGTAGAACATTCCTGATAAGCAGAATGTTGCGACTAAACCGATTGTCACAGCGTTCACGATCCAAGTTAAGAAACCAGCCATAATAGCAAGACCGATTGCTAACTCTACAAATGACATTACTTTTTGCATTAAATGAGCAACTTCAACATTAGGAATCATAATTTGCATGATTGAAGCAAACCAATCTGGCATCTTTTCTAATACCATCGCTGGTTGTTCCCCATATGAATAGTTGAAACCGAATGAAACGACTTGAGTAGCTGTTTGTGCTGCCGCTTCTGTCGCACCACTTGCAGCAGAAACAGCTTCAGTTGCACCACTTGCAGCAGAAGTTGGCTCTAACAACCAAGGGAATGGGAATGCTAAATGAGTGCCATCAATCCAGCTATGAGCTCCCCATAAACCAAAGATCTTCTTCAAGCCTTCAATTGTCCACATACCACCGTAGAATAATCGAAGTGGCACAGACCATAATACATTACCGTAACGAGATAGGTGTCCACGGAAGATATTACGACGGTGTTTAATATGGAAGAATTCATGGAATACATATTGAATCGCATAGTATAAAGAGAAAATCTCTAGGAAATATTTAATATTCACTAAATGTTTCATCAACATTGCGAAAAATCCACTTAAGTGCCATTTACCCATTAAGAATGCTACGCCGTAGTGAGATCCAATAGAAACCATGAATCCATCGTATTTCCCTTTATAAGCAACTTTTGAAGTATTGTTGATAGAAGCGATAATGTTTTTCGCTGCTGTTTTACCAGTTTGTTCAGCCGCTTGCACAATTTGTGGATGTGGGCGGTTTTCTTTATCTGGTTCTTCATAGTACGCTAAGTCTCCAACAGCAAAAATATCTGTTTCGCCATCGATTAACATATTCTCATTAACAACTAAGCGTCCTGCTCTTGCCGTTTTAAATCCAAACACTTCTGCTTCAGTGTTAGCTTTAACGCCTGCGGTCCAGAATAGTGAGTAAGTTGGAATAACCGTACCGTCTGCTAAGCGAATGCTATTTTGCTTCACTTCAGAAATTCCGTTTCCTTTAATTACTTTGATGCCGCGTTTTACCATAAAGGCTTCTGCTTTATCTGCATCGCTTGCATCTAACATGTTTAGGATAGTTGGAACAGCTTCAATAATATATAAGTCAAAATCTTCTTTATCTAAATTATATTCATGTGCTAACACTGGAATCCAGTCCATTAATTCACCGACTAGTTCAACCCCAGTAAATCCGGCACCACAAACGGCAAACGTCAATAACGCTTTACGTTTTTGAGGATCATGCTCTTTTGCTGCTTTTTCAACACAATTAAGAATATGTTTACGCATTTTAACGGCATCTTCCATTGACCATAGCGTAAATCCATTTTCTTTCACTCCTGGAACGCCGAAGTCATTGGCTTCTCCACCCATACCAAGCACTAAATAATCATAAGAGAATTCACCATGTTTTGTGCGAACTACTTTGTTTTCTTTATCTAAGTTCGTAACTGTATCTGTTACTAAATTTACATTTTTTGAACGAGCAAAAATCTTTTGTAAGTCGTATTGAATCGCATCTGGTTCAACACGTCCCCCAGCAACTTCATGTAATTCCGTCATATAAGTTAAGTAAGGATGTTTATCAATCAATGTAATCGTAACATCTTTATTCTTTTTCAACTTATGTGACAATGTTTTTGTAGCGGCTACTCCGGCAAATCCGGCACCAATAACTACAATGTTTGTTTTTGTCATAGTAAATCCCCCTTGAGCTTTATCACTTTAGTAGTATAGGCTATTATTGCGCTTTTGTCCATAGGATTGTCTTTTTCTTCACGAATAAAGCTTTCTAAACTTTAGAAAAATATTGAAGAATTTTAATATGAGCCAACGCATAGTTTGCGGCTACCCCAATGGCTATTCCTGCAAAGATTCCAACGATTGACATAGCGGGTAAATATAAGAGCACCGTCCACGATTTAGCCATCCAGCTCGCTACCATCAACTGCCCTACATTGTGCAAAATTCCACCAGTAGCACTCACTCCAATCATACTGACCCGCTTTTCACCGAGTTTTTTTACAAGATACATTCCGATAAAGCTAACAAGGGCCCCCATTCCACTATATAGAAAAGTAGAAAAAGTCCCTCCAAGAACAGTTGTTAGCAACGTTTTCATCACAATGACAAAGACGACTTCTTTAAACGATAAAGTATATAAACTAATTAAAGTCACTATATTAGCCAACCCCAACTTAGCCCCTGGTGCAAATGCAAAAGGAAACGGGATGGCTTGTTCCAGCAACCCTAAGACAATTCCTTGAGCGGTTAATAATGCGATAAAAACAAGCTTTCTTAAATGACTACTTTTCTGCATTCCGTTCTCCTTTCAATTTTTTTTAAAAAAGGCCGGAAAATTTCTTCCAGCCTTTTTACTATTTTTTACGTCTTACTAATAATTTATTCTTTAAGCTGACTGCTTTAGGTGCCCAAGTATGGAACACTTCAAACCAGAACCTTGAAATCGGCATATCGAATTCACCGATATATTCGACTAACTCAGGATCAAATGATTGCTTAAACCCGTTAATACCCCCATGATGTTCTTGGTCTTCCGAAACTCCAAAGAAGTCGAATGAGCGAATGCCTTTTTCATCATAGAGAGTTTGCATAATCCATGATACAAGTGCTTTGTTCGCATTCAATCCACCATCGTCTGTAATATTGGCTCCATATAAGTAGTACGCTTTATCTAGGTACGTCACTACAAAAGCTCCACTGACCACTTTTCCTTCTGGGTATTGCTCTAAGTCCACTTTTACTCTTTCGATTTCTCTTTCGTATTTTTCAATATTCACTTTTAGAGAGTCGATTTGTTTTTGAACAGTTTCAATTCGTTTAGGATTATTGAGTGTTTCCAATTGCCCTGATAACTTCTCAAACTCTTTTTGCGCAGTTTCTAAGCGGTTTGTCGCAAACGCTAATTGAACATTATAGTCCACTTTCGCAAAGTATAAATCCACCATCCCTTTAGGGTGAAGATGTTGATACATTGTTGTTAAATACTCGATACTACGCGCCACATATTGATCACGTTCAGCCGTGATTTTATTCAACTTATCATAGATTGGCATATCTTCAAGAGTTCCCTTGTAGCAAACAACCCCTTGTTTCTTCGCCACATTCACTTTATAACGTTCTTTCTTATTGAACGTTTCGACGATACCTCCACCTTCATCTTTCAATGATAAAATCATTGTTAAACGTGGTTGAATGCCATCAAAACCTAAATCCATTGGACGTTCGACAAAGCCAGAAGCTAAAATATTTTTGCGAAACTCTTCATTGTTGAATCCACCTTCGACCATTTCGAACTTGTTGGTCCATTCACGCCATTGTAATTCTGGGTCAATTTTTAATCCAAATGCATTTTTAGCTTTTAAATACACTTTTAAAGTCGCAAACACCGATTTTAATTGTTCTGCATTTGTATAATCCGTTACAATCCCACGAGGCGCGTACGCTAAATACTTGTTCACTCCGGGTAATTTACGATAAAGAATCATCGCAGCCGCAACCGGTTCATGAACATCTGACATGATCAGCAATACATCTTTTGTCCATGAGCCATCTGCCTTCACTTCGCCCCATTCAGGCGTTTGAAAAACCGTTCTGTTGGCCTGTGTTTCCATAAAAGAATGATACTCTTCTAACGCATTCGACATCTCTTTTATATACATGTGTGCACTCTCTTTCTTTTCATGTTTCCTTATCAGTATTACACTTTCAGAAAAATATGTCAAAACTTTACGTATCAATGGAAATGGATGTTTGGTAACGGCATCTGTATCAAAAACCGAAATGTAACATATAAGTTACATAACTTATATGTTACATTTTGCCTTTTACACAAAAAAGAGCGTATCGCTAAGATACGCCTTTTGATTTAATCTTTTAGAATAGTTTTAAGTATTGGTCTAATTCCCATTGAGTTACTTGACTACGGTAAGCAGCCCATTCAAAACGTTTGGCTTCGATGAAGTTATCTAAGATATGGCTTCCTAACGCAGATTTTACTGTTTCGTCTGCTTTTAAGTAGTCTACAGCTTCTTGTAATGTTCCTGGTAAATCATCAATGCCTGCTTCCTTGCGTTCACGAGAGGTCATTGAATAGATGTTACGATCCACTGGAGCAGGAACTTCTAACTTTTCCTTAACCCCTTCAAGCCCAGCCGTTAAAATGGCTGCCATCGCTAAGTATGGGTTTGCTGCTGGGTCCACACTACGTAATTCAATACGAGTTGAAATTCCACGAGATTCTGGGATACGAATCAGTGGTGAACGGTTACGAGCTGACCATGCGATATATACAGGTGCTTCGTAGCCTGGAACTAAACGTTTGTACGAGTTTACTGTAGGGTTACATACCGCTGTTAGTGCTTTGGCATGTTTCATTACCCCAGCGATAAAGTGACGGCAAGTGTCGCTTAAACGTTGGTCGCCATTTTCGTCGAAGAACGCATTATTTCCGTCTTTATCAAATAAAGATAAGTTGAAGTGCATTCCGCTACCCGCAATTCCAAATACTGGTTTTGGCATAAATGTTGCATGTAATCCATGTTTACGCGCAATTGTTTTCACGACCAATTTGAATGTTTGGATGTTATCACAAGCCGCAACCGCATCTGAGTATTTCCAGTCGATTTCGTGTTGCCCTGGCGCTACCTCGTGGTGACTCGCTTCAATATCGAAACCAATCTTTTCTAATTCAAGAACGATTTCGCGACGGCATTCTTCCCCAAGGTCGATTGGAGCTAAGTCGAAGTAACTTCCCTGATCGTTTCCTTCAAGCGTTGGTTCACCGTTTTCGTCCAATTTGAATAAGAAGAACTCTGGCTCTGGTCCTAAGTTGAAGTTTGAGAAACCTAATTCCTTCATTTCATTTAACACACGTTTTAAGTTTGAACGAGGGTCCCCCGCAAATGGTGTTCCGTCTGGTTTGTATACATCACAGATTAAGCGTGCAATTGTACCATGTTTACTGCTCCATGGGAATACCACCCAAGTTGAAAGGTCTGGATATAGGTACATATCACTTTCTTCGATACGAACAAATCCTTCAATAGATGAACCATCAAACATCATTTTATTGGCCAATACTTTATCTAATTGTGTAATTGGCACTTCCACATTTTTAATCGTTCCTAGGATATCTGTAAAAATTAAACGTAAGTAACGAACATCTTTCTCTTCTACCTGTCTTCTAATTTCTTCATGTGTAATCATTGGTTTCCTCCTATAAGTTCCATTTTTCTCCACCAGACAAACGGCTAATATGCATAATCTCGTCGTAGAAAATTCTGCGGACATCCTCGTCCGTCAGTGCATCTTTAATGTTTTCTGCTATAACAGGATTATTGTTTTTATTAAAAATCTTCTGAATAGCCATAATGGTTAATCCATCGGCTAAATAGTCTTTAATTTCTAATAAGCGATCGACATCATTCAAAGAATACATGCGGCGGTTCGTCTCAGAACGTTCTGGGATGACCAATCGCTGTTCTTCATAGTATCGAATTTGTCGTGCAGACAAATCGGTCAGTTTCATCACTGTTCCGATTGGAAAGACGGCTAGTGAACGTCGTAATTCCTTTTCACCCATCTGTCTTCCTCCTTTATGTAAGTATATTCTAAAAAACATTTTTAGTAATTGTCAAAATCAGCCTTACCTCTTATGTTAGATAATATAACATGAAGAATGGGGTATTGTCTCAGTTAAGCTTTCGGTAGCTGAGATAATACCCCATTTTAAGTCAGATGTGCTGTTAGTTTCTATCCATAAATCTTTACATAACACGCACCCCCTTTGTTTATTTTCCATGATTTTCTTACTCTATTTTATTCTTTGGTGGACTCACCTCATTTGTTCATACACCTGTTCAATACTTCTTTCGTCTTCATGATTTTGTGGATCCAGCTCCCTTCTTTGAAAATTGGTTTTACCATTATTCTTAACCTTCATATTTTGGTGGACTCACCCCTTTCACGATTCCTAGAAATTCTCATCTACCTTATCTGCCTCCTGGCCTACCTCCTTGGCCTGGTTGTCCACCACCAGGTCCACCTTGCCCAGGTCCTCCACTAATATTAGCTGCTTGTTTAGAAGCTGTTGCTGTTGTTGAGTTTGAACCAACTTTAATCGTATATTTTTCGCCCTCTTTTATCTCAGGACTACTAATCAATACAGTTGAGAATGACTTAGAAGCTTTTAGACTCGCGACTGTTTTACCAGAAGAATCGACCACTTCAACGGTTGCCCCAGCCGTTCCTTGAACATTTGCCATCAGGAAAGCTTGACTAGAGTCGCTACCAAATCCCATTGTCATTTGTCCATTATCAACAAAGAGTACTGTACCACCGTTTAATTTTGCATTGTCATCATAGTCAAGAGCTGCATTCGCGCCGCTTGTTGGACCATTGACGACGACTGTTCCGCCGTTAATTTCAATGAATCCGTTGGCATCCAGTCCGTCCCCTTCAGCATCCACGGTTAATGTTCCGCCATCGATTACAATTTTCACGTCACCGGCTTGATCTAAGTTTTTCGCATTTGCGGCTTCAAATTTTACTTTCTTCGTTTGTTGACCTGGTCCTTGTGTCTCAGATGATTCTAACGTCCAGTCTTTTGCATTCAAGCCATCATCAGAAGATTTTACGGTAATCGTACCGCCTACTTGATGAATCAATCGTGCCTCAAGACCTTCTTCACTCTTTTGTACGTCGATGGTTGCACCTTCGTCGATGAGCATTGTATTTGAAGCGTTGATACCATCATCTCCAGCATTGACGGTAATATTCGTATTGACTAAGTAAATATTTCCTAGCAATACATCATCCTCGTTATCTGAGTGAATACCATCTTCATCGGCTGTTAAGTTTAATGTTGCACCTGATACATTAATGAAGTCATTCGCTGCAATTCCGTGTTTTTTGGCTGTTGTAGTGATGGTTGCATCCACAATGCGAATGCCGTCTTTTGATTTAATCGCATTACTTGCTGTGCCTGTGACGGTTAAGGAACCTTTCCCGTTAATCGTCAAATCGCTATCGGAGTAAATCGCTCCTTTAACCGTTGATGTTGATTCGTCAGACACTTCATTTTTTGTTCCATCGGCTACTGTTAAAATCACTTTTTTAGCCGAGTCGGCGAGTAATGGAGCTTCCGTGTTCTTTAAAGTGGCATTCTTGAAGACAATTTGTACTTCATCTTCCTTGCCTGCTGCCACTTTCAATTGAACTTTTGAAGCCGTCCCTTCGACGATATACGTTCCTGCTTTTGTAATTTCTACCGTGCTTCCATTCACTGTTACCCCTTCACCTGAAGCTGTAGCCGTTGTTCCTTGAAGTGATATTTTCGAATCCTTACTTTCGTCGTAAGTTACTGTTAAGTCGGATGCTTCAAAATAAGTAGCATCTTGAGTATTTGAAGTTGTAGCTGTCTTAGTAGTGGTTTGTGTTTGTGCTTCGGCTTGGCTTAATACGCTTTGTGATCCACATGCTGCCAACCCAAGAGAGATAAATAACGTTGTTGTTAATAGCCATTGTTGTTTCTTTTCCATCTCGTTTCCCTCAATTCCTTTTCTTGATGGTTTTAGTATACGAGGCTAACTTAAAATGAACTTAAAACAAAAAATGACTCATGGAAATTTTATCCATGAGTCTTTTCATTATTTCTTTCTTTGAACAAACTTACGAGCGATGATAAGCCGACTCGTTTTTCCATACGTTGCATTATCCTTGTCACCATCTAGAAAATACTCAGCTAGATTTCTGATTGCTGGAACAAAGCTCTTTTTCATATCCGAATACTTCAATACCTTTAAATCAATTTCTAACGAAGTATCCACAATTAAATATTTTTCACTAGCAGTTGTCTTTATCCCATCTAGTAATTCTAGCTCTTTGAAAAATTGTTTAACCTTCTCAGCCTCTTCTTCATCGAGCACTTCCGTTCTATTCTCAATCTTAAACTTCGTAATCACATCTGTCTTTTTATCGTAAGTATAAGTGATTTTTGTGAAATTTGCTGATTCATATTGAACCGTTACTTCTGAACTACATCCTAGAAGGATGAACGCTATAACAAAACTTAAAATGAGTTGAATAATTTTTTTCATACATTTCCCCTAACCTTTTTTTATTTCATTATATGTAGCGAAAAAAGACTGTCAACGTGAATAAGAAAAACGTCCCAAATAAAATGTATTATTTGGAACGTTCATTATTTCAATTATTCTTGTTCGTCTTTACGCTTTGTTGCTACGAGTCCTAATGAAGCTAGAATACTCATTGCTGCCGTACTAAAAATAGCAAATTCACTACCTGTACCAGTATTTGGTAATTGTTCTTCATTCGTTACTGTGCCTCGGCCTTCATTATGAACAACTTGTCCTAACGTTGCATTAGTATTTCCTGCTGCTACCACATTAGAAACTGCTGGAACTTCTTCTGAAATCATTAATTCAGGAAGCTCAAACACAAGGTCTTCACCATAATTAACGCCAACCACAAATTCTGGCAACTCAACTTGGATTAATGGTTCTACCATACGTTCAGCAGTATAGATAGCTAATAAACGATTATATTCTTTTTCAGCGTCTGCTAAAGCCGTTTCTGCTGCTGTTTTTGCAGCTGTTTTAGCAGTTACATCATTTTCTAACGCTTTTAAGTCGTCAACATGTTTTTGGACTTCAGCTTTCTTAGTTGCTAAATCTGCTTCTAATTTAATTTTATTCGCTAATAATTCTTTTGCGTCTTCAACTGCTTTTTTCGCTTCTTTTTCTGCTTGAACCGCATTATCTAATTCTTTCTCACGAGTTGCTGTTGTTTGTTTAGCTGCTTCAAGCGCAGTTGTAGCTGTTGCTAGTTCTTGCTCTTTGGCTGTTACATTCGAATCAGCTGTAGCTTTGTCTGCTCTTGCTTGATTTAAAGCTGCTAGTTTTGTTGCATTATCAGCTGTAACATCTTGAAGACGTTTGTTCGCTGCTGCTTGAGTAGCTTTCGCATCCTCTAACGCTTTTGCTGCCTTATCAGCTACTACTTGTTTTGCTGGTGTAGTTGAAACTTCAGCGTTTAAGCGTGCTAATTCAGCTTTTGCATCAGCTACAGCTTTATCAGCAGCCACTTTATCAGCTTTTGCATGGTCTAACTTCGCTTGAGCTGTTGTACGGTCAGTTTCTGGTAATGCGCGGTTTGTAGTAGCTTCGTCTGTGATTTGTTTTTGCCCGAAGCTATTTGCATTCAACACGTGCAATTGCAGGATTGTGTTTCCATATTTGTCTGACCCTTTTGCAAATGCCACACCTTGGATACTGTCACGTGATAGTGCTGTGAAGTGACCTCCAGCACCCTCCATCATGAATGAAACAGCAGACTGTGCAGCGTACTTCATAAGTTCTAATCGTGACAATTGTAATTTGCCGTCTTGAAGTTTGAATCGACCATCCCAGTATGTTGCTAAGTTTTCATATGGTTGGCTGCTTGTTTCAGTGGTTAATGCTTTTTCGTTGTATCTGTATCCCAACGCTTTAGCCGCTTCAGCAATACTCTTACCTGAGTGGTTGATGAATGTGATATTGTTCGCAACGTAACGTTTTGCAACTTCTTTAGCAAATTCAATGTTCTTGGTGTTGATTTTCGCATCTCCCAAGCCCATTGCGCGACGAATTTCGTTCAACGTTGTAATGAATTGGTCATTCACGTCGTTCAACACGTCTTGTGGTAAGTTGTTGACGTCGAACACTTCTGAAGTTCTTTCGTACGGCATTGCGTCAATTTTGGCAATCGCTGTACGTCTAGCCACTTCAGCACTCCTGTTTAATGCAGCAGCGGCCGTGTCTACTTTCGCATCATGAATTTCTTCGGCTTTCTTATATTCGGCAGTTCCGCGTTGTAAACCGCTTCTCCAGTTTTCATCTTCTGCATCTAAATATGCTTTTGCATCTCTAGCCCAGTTAGCATCGACAGGGATGTTTGTAATTGCTGGGATTGCATCTAATGCTTTCTCAGCTGATTTCACGGCTTCACCAGCAGTTTTTGCTGTTGTTTCTTTCGCTGGGATTTCTGAAGCGATTTGTGTTTTCTTAGCTTCACGTTCAGCATCAGCTTTCTTAGAAGCCTCTAATTCTTTTTCAGCAACATTCTTAGTAACGATTGCATCGTTTACTTTTTGGTCAGCTGCATCTTTAGCATCTTGTGCGTCTTTAACAGCTGTTCCGCTGATTGCATCTTCAGCTTCTTTGACTTTGTTTTCAGCGTCTTTTTGTTCAGCTTTTGCTAACTCCAAAGATTGAGCTTTCTTGTCAGCGTCTGCTTGTTTTGCTGTTTGGTCAGCTTTTGCAGTTTCAACGGCTTGAGCTTTTGTATCTTTTTTCGCTGTCTTTTCTGTAGCTGTTTGTTCTAATTCGGCAACCTTTTCAGGTGTTACGTCTTTAGCGGCTTCAACTTTTTCAGCTAATGCTTTTTCTTCTGCTTGAGCTGCAGCTTTTTCTTCCGCTTTTGCATCACGTTTGGCCTCAGCTTCTGTTAATGCATTTTCTTTCGCTTGTTTATCAGCTTTAGCATCCGACACTTTATCTTGCGCATCCAAGACTTGTTCATCAGAAACTGTCGTTATCTTTGTTTCCGTTGTTGCCTCCGCAACTGGTTCACTTGGCGCAACAGGTGTTGTAACTTCTTCAGCATTCACGTTACTACCTACTGTTGCGATTGCAGCAATTGTAGCGGTTGTGAAAGCTAGTTTTTTCCCACGATTACTCATTACTTCACATACCTTCCCAATAGAATATTCACATTCTTAATAAAGAATTCACCTAAATCTAACATAAAAGAAAAAAAGAAACAAGTTATTTTTTATTCATATTCGAGGCAAAAATTATATAAAAAAAAGCCTTTGATTTTATTCAAAGGCTTTGCTGCTTATACTTAATTCAATTTATTGTGTTTTTCATCTCGCAATTATTCACTGACTTTATAGAAGAAGCGATCCGTCTCTCCTTGGTACGCCTGCCCTACCATAATACGGTCTTTTGAGGAGTCCGATGGATCTTGAATTCCATTAAATATGAATGGCGAGTTAGCTTGAATAAAAATCATATTAAATCCACCAGCCATCGCTGATTTTACTTTGGCGCCAACCATTACAAAACCATTTACTTCTCTTGCATTGCCAACAATTTCATAATCTCCAACAAGACCATTTGCATCAAAAGTATACGTTTGGCCTTTGTTATTTTTCCATGTACAGGCTAAGCTTGAATAATCTCCGTTCTTAATAGCTTCAATATCAATGCCCTTCTTTTCTGCAACAGGTGCATTGCTTCCTTTTACAGATTTAAATCCTACTGTTGATAAATCTAATGCTTCACCTAATTTTTGGAATTCTTCTGCTGACAAATCACTTTTAATTTTTTCTAATCGGAGCCCTGATTTATCAATTTGGAACTGTCCTAATGTAGAATTACGTGCTCCACCTGAGGCATGAAATGCAAAAGTACCATCTTTAAGCGGAACAATAGATGTACGTTCTCCAATAGCGTCTAAATCATTTTCTTTCGTCGTCATTCTAACTAATTGATCTTTATTAAGCGTATATAAATTAATCAAACTCCATTTATTGTCTTTAGTGCGGAACGCAATCAGTAATTCATCGATTCCATTTTTATCCAAATCCACCTGTGCATATTCAATCCCAGTAAAAGTTCCACCCGGTCTTGCAAGAGATGCCATAGAGTTAATGTCTTCACTACCTGTTGAGCTTCCAGGTTGCACTTTTGCGTACTTTTGAATCACTGCATCATAAAGTGTGTAATCTGGTTTTACTTCTTCTGTAGTCGAAACAGCTGTTGTCGTTGTTGTTGTTTCTTCTACTGTTGTAGTCTCTTCTGTCTTTTGTTGCGACTGACATGCAGCAAGTAATATCGTTGCTAGTGCAATTGTTGATAGTAATTTCCCTTTTTTCATAATGCCTTCAATGATTGAGAATATTTTATGAAGGAATTGTATACTAAAAATAACTTCTCGTTTACTTTTTATATAACCGAATTTTCAAAGTCTCAAAAAAAGACTTGAACAAATCACTGTTCAAGTCTTTTCGTTTTATTTTTTCGTTTGTTCTTTGAATCCTTGTTTTATTGGAGCTTCTTTACTCTTAGAGAACAATGCGTTTTCTCCATCTCCTGATAAGTAACCGTTTCGAATAAGGCCACTAATGAATACATTGTCGCTATTCTTTAGTGTTGAAAACTTATTCTTCGTTAAGTCGATTTCAACTGACGAGATGAGTTTGCCATCTTTTTCTGTAATAGAAGTCACAACTCCATCGATTCCTTTAAGCGTTGCAAAGAGTTCTTCATTCGCCTTACGAACCTCACTAATGGCATCTGATTCGGTCGTTTCAATTTTAAGTTTTGTCACGGTATCATTCTTTTTATCATACGTATAAGTGATAAAAGATTCCGCATTTTTTGAATTTTGAGTGAAAATCGCAGTCTCTTGTGAGCTACAACCTACTAATAGAAATAGGAAGCTAATCCCTAAAATAATTTGAAAGAATTTTTTCATTGGTCCCCTCGCTTATTGTGCTTTCTTTTGGAATAATTTTTGGTAGTAGAAGTACACAGTTGCAGCTGATGCTGCAAATGCTACTAAGTAGAAGAAGATTGCAATTTTTGATCCTGTTTGTAATCCATCTACGAATGATTGTGCAGTGCGGCTTGCTGCCAATGGGTTTGTAAATGCTTCAGAAACAAGTGCATTTACTGCAGAATTTGATTTTCCACTAAAGAAATCAGATAATTTTCCAAGTGCATCTAGGAATCCGCCACCTAAGATGTTTCCTAAGAAGACAGATACTACCATTGCTAACGAAGCTACATTCACGTTGGTCCATAAGTTTTTGCTTTCTTTATGAGCTTGGTATAAGAAATATCCAGTAAATACGGCACCTACTAATGCAAAGAAGAATGATAAACCAAAGTATAAGCTTAAGTTCTTCACTTTATTAGAAAGTTCCATATATGCTGCTTGTAAACTTGTAGTATTAACCCCACCATTTGAACCAAACGCAAAACTTAGTCCATTTAACAACACTAACAGTGTGAAGATTGCAAGAGCAATTGATACACCAAAGAAGATTTTTTCAAATAAAGAATTTTTATTATAGCTTGCTACTGTATCCACTGCTTGACTCATTTTTTCTTTATTTTCTTCAGTGAATACTTTTTTGGCTGCTTCTTCCATTTTTTCTTTAGCAACACCCGCAATTTCTTTTGCTTTTTCAGTCGCTTCTCCTGCTTTTTCTTTTACGTTTTCTACAACTTCTTTAAAGTCTCCATCTGCTTCAGGATTCTTTGCCTCAGAAACTTCTTCTTTGGCTGTTTCTGCAACTTCCTTGACTTCTTCTGCTGTTTCTCTTGCTGCTTCCACTACTTCTTCTTTCACTTCTGTAGCTTTCTTTTCAACCGATTCTAATTCTACATTTTTATTTTCGTTTTGATCCATCAGAGCACCTCTTTTATACGTTCTTTTGACCAATTTTATCACAATCTTCTGTTTTCTTCCACTTTCAAAAAACGCTTGAAAAAGTGTAAAGTCTTTTTTTAGAGACATCCTAAAAGGAATCTTACACTACTATTTTGAAAAAAATTACCCATTCCAATGCAGAAAAAAAAAGAAGAAGCTAGATCATTGTCTAACTTCTTCAAATATCGTTAAGTTTTATTTTAAGACGGTCCCATCGGCTAATGTAATCGTATATCCATTCAAGTTAATGGTTCCTTTGTTAACTAAAGATGTAATTGTGACGTTTCCTGTCAACGTCCATGTCGCCCCCTCTTCTACTGTGATTACTGCATTATTGTCCACGGCAGTCCCTCCTTCGGTATTTTTTACGATATTGATGGTATCTGTAAAGTTTGTTCCTTTGCCCATTGTAAAGTTCAATGTAGATACGGTATCCACCTCAATCGCTCCAGTTAATGTTTGGTTCGTCGTTGTTAATTCAACTTGACCACCATTGGCCCCGGCTGTACCCCAACCACGTGTCGCATCATTTCCTAAGACGGCAAGTAATCTGCCAGATGTATCTTGATTTGTAATCGTTACGTCTTCTAAAGTAATAACGCTGTGTGTGTTCGTTACATAGATTTGGTCTCCATTACGCCCTGTTAATGTGCCACCTTTCATTGTGAAAGTAGCCGTTCCACTTTCAGCATCTCCTGACATTGATTGGTAAATCATCACATTGTGTACGTTGTTGTCTGAAGAGCTACCCTCAGTTGAACTCATATTTCCTGTTACATTTGTATTTTCTAGTGTAATAGAGTTTTGACCTTCGATTACAAGTGCTTCTGAGTTCTCAGCGTTTAAAGTTGCATTTTTAACAGTGACATTCGCTGTAGAGTATACGGCTGGTGAGTTGTATCCTGTAGAAGTGTACGTTCCTTTGTCTACAACTACTGTACCTCCGCCACGGTCAGTACGAATCGCTGCTGATGAATTTCCTGCGGTATTCACCGTCAAGTTTGTAGCGTTCATTGCAGCGCCACCAGTTGTTTGGATACCACCTGAGTTATCTTTCGTTGTGGTGATGGTTGTATCGGATACATTGACGGTCGTTCCTGATCCGTAACTGAAAACCCCGTTCCCGTTTTGTGCTGTTGTATTTACGGTAGCGTTTGTGATTGTTACCGTTGCTCCATCGGTTGCTAAGAATCCTGCGTTCATTCCGTAGAAGTCTCCATTTTCAGTGTTCGATGTCGCTCCGGCTGTTTTGTTAACCGTTACGCCGTCTAATGTGACAGTTGCTCCTGTTACACGAAGCGCATTTTCATCATCACCAGTAGATTCATAAGTTTCTCCTGTTACGGTTGTATCTGTTGTTAAGTTAGTTGCTGCCTCACCTTGTGTCACTTGGTCGCTCCCGCCAACCCCTTCTCCTCCAGGTTTAGCTGGGGGACTCTGTTGTGCTTGGACTTGAGAAGTCGCCACCTCTTGTGTTTGTGCTTGTGTGTTTTGGCATGCAACTAAAGTTGTTGCAATAGTAATCGTGGATAATAGAACAATCATTTTGTTTCTTTTCATTTTGGTCCCCCTCGCTTCCTATCAACTATTTGTTGATGGTTTAATCATAACGAGCTTACTTAAAATGAACTTAAAACAAAAAAGTTTTTCGAAAAAAGTTTTTTCAAACTGAAAATTATCATATATGATAATTTCTTACGAAAAAAAGACGTTGGAATGATGTTCCAATATCTTTGGTTTTTCTATCTATCTTAAATCACTATAAAAATAAAAGCCCAATCTTTACTTCAGATTGGGCTAGTCCTCTTCAGGATTCCATTGATATTTTCTTAGCGAAATATTTGTTTGGCTTTTAAGGAGAATTCCTTCTTTTTCTAATAACTCCCTTTGCTCAAGCCATTCAGGCACAAGTCTTCCACTGGCATTAACGACTCGGTGGCAAGGATAGTGGCCATATAAATCTACCTGACTTAAAATTCTTCCAACTAACCTTGCATTTTTCGGACGACCTACGAGACTAGCAATTTGTCCATAGGTAGCCACTTTTCCTCTCGGAATTTCACCAACCACCTCTAACACTTCATATGCAACTCGTTCATCCATTTTCTTTACCCTCAATGACAAAACGAATCTGATGATCGTTGATTAATTCGGCACTCAAGCGGAGCTGATTGGTTTCAGCAATTTTCTGAGCAATGGCAAGTCCTAATCCACTTCCTCCTGTAGCACGATTTCTTGAGCTGTCTACCCGGTAAAATCGGTCGAATAATTGACTCACTTGTTCTTTTGTAATCGGCTCAGTGTAGTTTTCAAACGAAATTTGATGTTCTTTTACATCAACAGTAATTGTAGAACTTCCTACCGTATACTTGATGGCATTGTCTAATAAAATCCGAATTAACTCTGTGACAGCTTCTTTATTTGTTGTCATCATGCTGGAATTATTTCCGGTATATGTGACTTGAAGCCCTTTTTCATCTAATACTGCTTGAATCTCTTCAACGATATTCTTTGTAATATCCACTAAATCCACTTTTTCTTTCGTCGTGCTTGCTTCTCCTTCGTCGTATCTAGAAAGAAGTAACATTTGCTCGACTAGGGCATTCAATCTTTTAATTTGCCTTCTATTGCTATCGACAAATTTCTCCTGAGTTCCCATCATCGCTAATACGTCTGTATTGGCTGACAAAACAGCTAATGGTGTTTTAATTTCATGACTCGCATTTGCAATAAATTGTTGCTGACGTTCAACATTCTCAACAAATGGACGAATCGCTTTCTTAGAAACGACACGGACAAGAATATAAACAATCATCAAACAAGCGATAAAGACTCCTCCGGTGACCATTAACAAGCGCCACACTTGTTGGACTTCACGGTTAGTATCTACAAAAACGACCATAAAAGATGATTCTTCACCAGAAATCTTGTAACGTAAACTACCTTCCCATCCACTCAAAGATTTGGACTCCACCAATCGCAGAGCTGACTCTTTTAAACTTGATTCTTCTACAGAGATTAAATGGGATTGATCTACAGAAGTCACTTCATTATTTTCAACTTTAACAACCGCATAACGAGTGGATAATTGGTCATCCTTTCTAAATTCACGACCAATTGGATTCCCATATGAGGGATGCTCTTTAGGAGTTTCATTGGATGGAGCATCTGGGAATGTTCCATTATTTTCAACTAACATCGTTGCCACACGATCCACTTGTTCTATTGTTTGTCGGTAGTTTATCCCATTTACAATCACTAAGACTACAAAGAGTACGATTGTAAAAGATAACATGGCACTCTTCACAAAACTTTTTTGTAGTTGTTGAAACATATGCTCCTCCTTCTTTTTTTCTAACAATATACGGGGGGACTTAGTTGTTTGCTGATTCAACGACTAATTGATAGCCCAGTCCTCGCGCAGATTTAATCGTTACATCAGCCTCAATCGTTGCTAACTTTTTCCGCAACGATGAAATATTCACCCAAACGACATTAATTTCAGCCTCAGAATCAAGCCCCCATACTTTCTCCATAATTAAATCCGTAGAAAGCACTTGATTACTATTCATCATAAAATATTCCATCAATTGAAATTCTTTATTATTTAATAATACTTGCCCTTTGGACGTCTTCATTGTGAAGGTGTCTCGGTTTAATTCAACATTTCCTAGTGTCATAACGGATGCAACAAATACGTTTGGACGACGTAGTAGAGATTTCACGCGCGCTAATAACTCAGCGCCTTCAAAAGGTTTGGTTAAATAATCATCCGCGCCTTCTTCAAGACCCGTCACTTTGTCCTCTAATTGACTTTTTGCAGTCAACATCAGAACTGGCGTATGAATCCCATTGGAACGCAATTCTCTGACTACTTCGATTCCACTCTTTTTAGGCATCATGACATCTAATAATATTAAATCATACGGCGTAGACTCCGCATAAAAAAGTGCGTCTTCGCCGTCATGAACCATTTCTACACTATATTTTTGCATTTCGAGCATCATCTTCAGCGCTTGTGCTAAATCGATTTCATCTTCAGCTACTAGAATTCTCATGTTTTACCCTCCTATATAAGGATACGATTTCAACTTAAATTAAACTTAAATTGAGGATTTACATGTATTTTCAAATGAAATCAACAAATCCCGCAGTTGTTGTTTTTGCGTGCAGTTTAATCCTCTTAATGTATGTTCCATCATTTCATGCTGAGCAGGAATTAATTCATCCAACTGTTGCTTCCCTTTTTCTGTCAGTGAAATATGTTTTGTTTTCCAACTTTTCTCAATGGTAATCAATTCTAATTTTTCTAAATGATGAATACAGTGGGTAATATTCCCCTGTGTTAAGTTTAAAGTGGAGGCAATTGTCTTTTGGTCCACTGTTCCTTGTCTAAAAATTACATGTAAAACTTCAAAATGTGTTGGATTTAATCCTAATTCTTTTAATGAGATCGAAAACGTCCGTAAATTCTCATTGTAGATTTTCATAATCATCATCCATATCTCATGAGAGACATTCATTTTTTCACATTCTGTTACCATACCAACACCTCTTTCTTCATTAACTTTACTATTGAAATGACCTCCTGTCAAACTCTCTCTCCGTCCCCGCACCCTCTTTTTCTCCTTCTCCAGCCACCCGTTAAAATAGTTTAACCAAAACTAGGTTCTTTTACGGAAAAAGAGTACGAATAACTAATGACTACTATAGAGTTATTTGAAGGTACGAAGTGTCTTACTCTTTTTCTCTTTCTTTTCCAACAAAAAAGAGCCCTGGTTTCAGGTTAAACCAGGACTCGGAAAGCACAATTTCCCTATTTTGCTATCCATATTTTTTTTTGACGAATCAACAAGATGCATGCAACCATAACTACTAAAAATGTTCCAACCCCTGCTGTCCCGTTAACAGATAATGAGTATACCCATGGACTTGTTCCTTCTGGAGCATATTGCCCCCAGAATAAGACTCCAGCGATATAATGAACGAAGTAGCGCACACCTACTCCTAATAATGCTGCAATTCCTGACCATACAATTGCAGAAGAAAATTTATCATTTTTCAATGCTTTTTGGAAAGGTCCATATACCAAACCAGCAAGTCCCATAACTGTAAACGCAATGATATATTCAATCAAAACTTGTTCTACAGATAAGAATGATACTTTTCCTAGAGGGAAGTGTAACAATCCCCATAAAAGTCCAGCAGCCAACCCAGGTGTTAATCCTCTACGGAGTGAAAAAATAACAAGAATAATTGCTCCCCATGACGGTGTAAACCAACCTACTAGTTTTGGTACAAATGATAGTACCATTGCGAGTGCCGCGATAATCGCGACCTCTACCCAAATTAAAACATTTCTCTTCATTAAAAAAGAGCCTCCTTCGTTTTCTTGAAAACACAAAGAGACTCCAACTAACTTCGAAATCGAATACAATTCCTACGCACGCATTAACGTAACAGGTTCAAGGGTTTGTACATACATCTCAGCCATAAAGGCACCCCTTTGTATTTTCCATTTATTTGACTGTTTTAAATATACCCTCTACTTTCCCTTTTTGCAATCCTTAAGCTCATTTTTTACAGATTTTTTCTGATGACTTTATCTGACGAACAAACAAAAAGCTCCTAAGGAAAATCCTTAGAAGCCATATTTCACTCAATTATTTTGTTTTCTTCTTTAATCTCACAGTTTCGTAACCACAACTTGTGGTAATAGCTCTTCAATAAATGCTTTTTCAGCGATTCCAACAGAAAAGGCTGTCGCACTTCCCGTAGCTGCTCCTTGTTTCAAGCTCGCTGCGTAATCACCTGTTTCGATAAATTTCGCCATAAAACCAGAAAGCATTGAGTCCCCTGCGCCAACTGAGTTCACAAGTGTCCCTTTTGGCACATTCGATGTGAACACTTCTCCAGCTTCTGTAATGAGCAATGCCCCATCACCACCACGAGAAATCAGTACATTTCTAGCGCCCATTTGCTGTAATTGCTTTGCATAATTTACAATTTGTTCTTCTGTCTCAATCGTTACCCCGAAAATCTCACCTAACTCAAGATGGTTTGGTTTGATGATAAAAGGATGATATGGAAGACATTTTGTCAGTAAATCCTTCGTTGTATCGAGGACTAATTTGACCCCTTTTTCGTCACATAATTTAGCAATGGTCGTATAAGCCGAATGGTTCATTCCATTTCCTGCATTCCCTGCTAAAAATACAACATCCTCTTCTTGAAGTCGGTCTTCAAAATAGGACACTAGACGTCCAAAATCTTCCTCTGATATAATTGGTCCCTTTGCATTAATTTCCGTTTCTTCAGTGCTCTTCAACTTTAGATTAATTCGAGTAACTCCATCGATTTGAATAAAGTCCGTCTCGATACCTTCGGATTGGAGAGCTTCTTTGATGAAGTTTCCTGAAAAACCAGCTAAAAATCCAGTCGCTGTATTGTCAAATCCTAATCGTTTTAGGATTACCGACATATTAATTCCTTTACCGCCTGCAACATAATTTTCTTCCACAGATCGGTTTAAAGCACCTAGTTCACAATTAGGAACTTTTACAACAAGGTCAATTGCTGGATTAAACGTAATCGTATAAATCATGCTATCTCTCCTCATTTATGCGTCCATTTCAACAAGACGAATGCTACCAGCCATACGGTAACGTAAGTCTGCTTGCTCTTTCGTCGTGTTTGTTACCATAGTTGCTTGATGAAAATCAGCAACCTTACATAAACTTACTTTAGCAAATTTACTAGAATCCGCCAAAACATAAGCATGATTACTTTTACTAATTGCAATTCTTTTAATTTGAGCTTCTTCCTCATCCGGCGTTGTATACCCATAACTGAGATCTACTCCATTCATCCCAAGAAACGCCTTCTTAAAGAAATATTCTCTGAGTTGGTTTTGAGCAAGAGTGCCAATAACCGCACTTGTTTCTACCTTTACTTGACCACCTAACAACACCGTTTTGATTCCATAGTCTGCCAGAAGATGGGCCTGCTGTACCCCATTTGTAATCACCGTGACATCTTTTCCTTCTAAATGGGGAATCATTCTTAAAGTCGTTGTTCCAGCATCCATATAAATCGTTTCACCCTTTGTTACTAAAGAGGCTGCATAGCGACCAATACACTCTTTTTCTCTTCGATTTGAACGTTCTTTTTCTTTGGTGGTCGGTTCAAACTCTTTTGAATACACTCTTTTAGCACCACCATGGATACGAATCAGAGTTCCTTCTTCTTCTAATATAGAGAGATCTCGTCGAATAGTGGATTCAGAAGCCTGGAGCGCCTCCATTAAATCCTTTAGGTGAACTGTATCATCCTTATCTAATAAATCTAAAATAATTCTTCTTCTCTTTTCAGTAAGCATGTAGTTCCTCCTAAATGTATCAATCTGCTAATTTCTTGACTGTTTCGGTTTAAAACGGTCAAAAACAATCATTTTTATATATTTTTGTAAATATTTTTAACTACATTACTTATATAATATAAAAGTATATACCCATTGGTGCAAGTAATTTAAGCTTATTTATCAATAAAATTACCAAGAAAAACTTTACATCCTTTTGGATTAGTCAGATTTTTTATTAATTTTTTTATATAAATGCTGTAATTTTGAAATAAACCGTCAAAAAAACACTGAAGACATCACGAATTCATGTCTTCAGTGCTTTTCTTGATATGTTTTTAATGATTATTATTCGTTATCTTCTACTTTTTCGTGAGGTAAAATGAGATTTAGAAGAATTCCTGCAATGGCACAAAGCGCTGTACCTGATAACGTTACTGGTCCTAATTGTAATACCGCAGAACCCAATCCTAGTACTAACATGGAACTTGCAATAATTAAGTTACGTACTTGACGGAAGTCTACTTGTTTTTCAATTAACACTTTCAACCCATTGGAAGCAATGACCCCATAAAGGAGAATCGCCATTCCTCCAAGTACTGCATTTGGAATCGTACGAACTAAGGCCGTGAATTTACCAAAGAAACTAAGGAGAATTGCAATGATTGCTGCGTTACGAATGACTGATACAGAAGCAATACGTGTTAGGCCCACAACCCCAGTATTTTCACCATAAGTTGTATTCGCTGGTCCTCCTAGAAATGCAGATACGGCAGTTGCTACGCCATCCCCGATTAAGGTACGGTGTAAACCTGGATCACTCAAGAATTGCTTCCCACAAATTTGGCTGAGGACGGTATGGTCTCCAATGTGTTCTGCAATCGTCACAACAGCTACTGGTAGAAGCGCCCATGTTTCCGGACCGAAGTATAAATGATACTGATTGAAGAGGCCATTTGTATCGAACGGCAAGTATAACTCCGGTAAAGCAATCCATTGAGCTTCTATTACTTTTGTGAAATCTACTAGACCAAAGCAGATAGCTACAATATACCCACCGATAATCCCGAATAGGAATGGGATAATTTTCAAGAAACCTTTTGCTTTTGTATTAATAAATGCTGTAATGAGGAAGGTCACTACTGCAACGAACATTGGTTTCCAGTCTCCATCTTTTACAAATCCTGCGTTCGTTACCGCACTATTTGCAAGCCCTAGACCGATTACGATAATCATAGGTCCAATGACAATCGGTGGTAAAATTCGGTTAATCCATCCCGTTCCTAATAACTTTACTAAAATTGCCACTACCACATATAGTAATCCGACTAAAACTACCCCTGTCTGAGCTGCATCTGGTTTCCCGTCCATTTGCGCCATCGCAAATTGCATGGCCGTAATAAAAGCAAAAGAGGATCCCAAGTAAACAGGTACTTTAAATTGCGTCGCTACCATATAGATTAGCGTTCCTAATCCTGACGCAAATAAAGCAACCGATACTGGCATCCCCAATATTAACGGCACTAAAACCGTGGCACCAAACATCGCAAACACATGCTGCAAACTCAAGAACAGTCCAGGCACGAGCTCCGGTTTTTGATCCACATCCAACAACAGATCGACTTTTGAAGTTTGTAACTCCATTTTCCCCTCTTTTCCGGGCGTTTCTGCGCACACAAAAAGCCCTATGTTATTTTATGCATAGGGCCAGTCTAATTCAACTTGATGGTTAGCCTTTCTCACCTCTCTGGATGAGTTTAAAAGCCCTTGCTAGAGGGTAGTGTATCATAACTAAAATGAATTTTCTATACTTTTTTTGTTTTTTTATAAAAAACTATTGTACACCCACTCATTCACAGTTACAATTAGAACCAAGCAACCCTTAAAGTTGCCTAGTCTAACTTTATGGAGGGATCATTTATGGTCAAATCAGTAGAAACTATCACAGAATTAATCGGGAACACTCCCCTTGTGAAACTAAGCCGTTTAGTTTCAGATGATTCTGCAGATGTATATGTAAAAGTCGAGTCGTTTAACGCCGGTGGATCTGTGAAAGATCGTATCGCTTTAAACATCATCGAAACAGCTGAGAAAGATGGTAGCCTAAAACCTGGCGACACCATCATCGAAGCAACAAGTGGAAATACAGGGGTAGGACTTTCACTTATCGGAGCTGCCAAAGGATACAAGGTTATCACAATTATGCCTGAATCTATGTCTATCGAACGCCGTCAATTAATGAAAGCATACGGTACAGAAGTATTATTAACACCTGCTGCTGACGGATTCGGCGCTGCCGTTGCTAAAGCAGAAGAATTAGCTGCACAACCTGGCTACTTCTGGGCACGTCAATTCGACAATGAAGCAAACCCAGCAATCCACTATCAAACAACTGGTCAAGAAATTATTAACGCCTTCGATGGCAAAACACCAGATGCTTATATCAGCGGTATCGGTACTGGGGGTACGATTACAGGTGTTGGCCGCGCCTTGAAAGAAGTCAATAAAGACGTTGAAATCATCGGGGTTGAGCCTGAAGAAGCACCATTCATTTCTAAAGGAGAAAAAGGAAAACACCGCATCCAAGGAATTTCCGCTGGTTTTGAACCAAGCATTATCGACCGTGATGTGATCGACGGTTTTGAGCTTGTAACAAGTGACGAAGCCATCGAAACTGCGAAAAACTTATCCTCCAAAGAAGGGATCCTTGCTGGTATTTCTTCTGGAGCTGCTGTCACTGCCGCTCTACGTGTGGCAAAACGCTTAGGAAAAGGCAAATCTGTTGTGGTTCTATTACCAGATACAGGTGAACGTTACCTTTCAACTGGAATTTTCGGCGAAGCGTAATTTATTGTAAAAAATAATAAGAGAAGAGTCTCAGATTTGAAATTCAATCTTTTGAATATCTTCATAGTGATGGCAGTAGTTGTATCAGGCTGAGTCAAAGTCTCAACCCTACCAAGCTTCAAACAGGCCGTAAAACGGCCTGTAATTCACATTGGTTACACTCACTACTGCTCTCACTATAGAATTCAAAAGATTTCCATTCAGTTTTTGAGGTTCTTTTTTTGTGCAAAAATTCAGTTAAAAGAGCTCTAGGTATTGGATGTATCATGCATGATACGGTTCATACATAAAGCACTCTACTCTTTTTGTATCAATTTTGATACGGTTCATTTTTGATACAACACAACTTTGCGATGTCACATTTTTGTTACGTAACATTATTGTTACACCAAGGTAAGACAAAAAACCACCTCGGAATGATTTCCGAGGTGGTTTTCCTTTTAAATTCGATTAAGCTTCTTGTGTTTCAGCTTCTTTTTTGTTTCCAAATTTCTTAGCGATATAAGCCGTTAAAATTGGAGTTAAAATAGCTGTTACGATTACTGAAGCTGTAATTTGAGTCGTTGCGGTTGCTTCAATTCCTTTGAACGTTGCATCCACTGCTGATAACGCAGCTGGTGTAGCAATAGCGCTGGCTGCCGTACTTGAAATGGCAGCACCAGCAACTCCGTTCCCACCTGTTAAGCGGTCTGCTGCGATGGAGGCAATACCACCAACGAGTGTAGTAATCACCCCTAGCAAAATACCAGGTAGACCCCCTTCAAGGATTTGACCAAAGCTCATGTTAGCCCCTAAACAGAAACCAACAACGATAATAATGGCTGTAATCCCATTTGAAAGAACCTTCTTCATGTATGGAAAAGCATTTCCTAACGCAATCCCTAACACAAGTGGTAAAACAGTTCCGACTAAGTTCCAAATCGAGATGTTTGCAAGACCAGCACTACTTAATACGGCCATTGTTACCATTGGTCCAACACTTAATGTTGTAATCCCAACAGCCCCAGCATCGATTTCGTCCCCGTATACATCTACAATCCCCGCATACATGGCATTATTGGCTACTGAAATAGCACCGATAACGGCAACAGCACTAAGTCCAAGGAAGTTGTCATTGAATACTTTTGCAACCAATAACCCTAAGACTACAGATACCGCAATTTTCGCTAAAATAATCGCTGCTCCACGTCCAACGGCTTTTGGTGTGTTTTTAAGAGAAATGGTACCCCCGATAATGAAGAGGAATGCCCCAACAAGTGGTCCAGCACCTTTCACGATTGGAGTGGTAAATCCACCAATTTGTAATATTTGAGGGAAAAATGTATTAATCACACATCCAATAAACATTGGAATAATGATTGTATCCCCAGGAATTTTAATCTTTTTCATACTGTTCACAATCCTTCTCTGATTTGGAATAAGAATCTATCTAAAATCAACCATCTAATGTGATACCGCCATCGCAGTCACCGATTTCCCCTGTAACGAAGCTTGCAAGGTCGCTTGCAAAGAAGAGAATCATTTGCGCGATTTCAGTAGGTTCTGCACGACGTCCAAGAGGAATCATACTGATCACTTTTTGGCTCTTTTCTTTATCTTCTGATAATACTGTTGTCATATCTGTACGAGTGAATGAAGGACATACAGCGTTACATGCAATATTGTATTTACCGCCTTCTTTAGCAACGGCTTTTGTTAAACCATTTAAACCAGCTTTAGAAGAAGCATAAGCAGCAGTACCTAAAAGTCCACCACCAAGTTTAGCAGCCACTGAAGATACGTTTACGATACGTCCACCTTTGTTTTCGATAAAGTGTGGAAAAATAGTGCTGATTGTTGAGAAGCATCCTGAAAGGTTGATGCGGATTGTTCTTTCCCATTCTTCGTATGTTAATTGGTCGAATGGTTTAGCACTAATAACTCCAGCGCAGTTCACTAAGATGTCTACTTTGCGTTCTGCTAAAATTTCGTTCATGCTTTTTACGATAGATTCATGATTTCCTAAATCCATGTATTTGAAGCTTGTGTGTTCTGGTCCGAATTCTTCAACAGTTTTGTTTGCTGCAGCTTCATTAATATCTGCAATCACAACATAACCACCGCCGTCAACGATACCACGAACGATTTCTTTACCAATACCATTTGCCCCACCAGTGACAATGGCAACTTTACCTGTGAAATCCATAAGATCACGTCCTTTGATTTGATATGTTCATTCTATCACTAAATAATGAACATTCGACTCTTTTTATGGTTATCATTTGTTAACTTTTTAACTTGTTTGTGGCCGAATTAATGTTCCTATAGCAGATCTAAACCCGCAGTATCAAAAGGCTTCTGCAAAGAAAAACAGCCTATGAACAAATCACAGACTGTTTTGTGTACCATAAAAAAATATTTTATTTTTTTAAAATTGAATATACACATTATATGAGCAAATTTCTCTTAAATAATGGACTAAATCAATGATATTGTCCTGTAAATTACCAAGAGGAACTTTTTCTACTGGCTTACGGCCTTCATTGAAGAACAAAAATTCATATTTCGCGCCCCATTTTGATTTTTGACGAATTACGGATGCACTGACCGCTTTTTCTAAGTCTACTACCCTGAACTCCGTCCCAAAAGAAACCAAAATTCCATCTTTGACAAGTACCCCAAGTTGATCATCAAGATACTCCGCATCATCCAATAAACGTTTCATATCGTCTTGATAGTCAGGGAACAGCTCATCAAAACGAGCATAGTGTTTTTTTATTTGACGAATGCGAATGATTTGCCACACCAATACAATGACAAAAAACACGATCACCACCATTAACATCACGATGTCGAAAAATCTATCTGCATTATTCGTAATGGTTAAATAATGGGTTTTGTCCAACTTATCGAGAGTCGCCTGCATCGACAGTGGGCTCTGTTTAAATTTTTCTTCAAATTTTTCCTTCACTTCTTGCGTAATATTTGTTTTGACGCTAGATCTTCCTTTTTTCTCTTTCTCATTAACTACACGTATATTCAAGTAGAAGTCTGATGTGGCGAGCGCGTTCGTTTTATCCGGAAGCGCCTCTTTAAACTCCAGAATTTGTTTAATTTCAGAAATATCTGTTTTTAAGAACGACACTCCATAATTATGTTTCACTAAATAATATGTTTCATCGTCTATCTCTAGCGGACTTGGATCAATATCTAACACTTTAATCGAACTAGACGATGAATCTTTTTCTATTTTATAAATGATTTCATGTTCGTATAATTCACGTCCACTCATAAAGCCAAACGAAACTACAATCCCCACCATTGCCACTATTAATCCTAACAAGACAGTGAGAATCCAGCTTCCCCATGTTCGTCTTAAAATTCCTTTATGCATTCCGACCCCTCTTGCTTTCTATTGAAATTTTTAACTCATCTTCTTTGAACCGCATATCCACTACTATTGAAACGATATCGATATTTTGGTTCCTTCTTTTTCATTCAAATACTCCACTAATTGGCGAACATCTTCTAGACGATTCTTCAATTGAATGGTTACTTTCTTATTTCCTCTAAATCCAAAATCGATGACATAGGCAACACTGCTTTTTGCCAATTGGCGACGAACTTCAACATTTCGTACTTCCCGTAGCTTAATCACTCTAAAATCGTTATTATAGCAAACGAGTTTGCCATCTTTCACCAGTACTTTTAGCTTAGGATCGTGAAAATCCGAATCCTTTGGTAAAGCCTTCATATTTAGTGCGTATCGTGGAAACTCTTTATCAAACGCTTCGTATTCTACCTTCAATGTACGCACTCGTCTATACGCAATGTAAAAGAAGACTACCGCTAATAGAAATACAAAGAGTGTAACCCCCGTCTCCAACAATCGATTTGTAAATGATGTCAACGTTAAATAATGGAGGAAGTCCAGCGGTATAGATTCTCTGGTAGCCAAGAGAGTCCCCTTCTGATATTGGTTTATAATAGCTTCCATCAATGCTCGCGGTATATGGACGGTCTTACTCCCTCTACGCCCCTTTGTTACTGCTGGCGTTACTCGAACATTTAAATAAATATTCGCCTCTTTTAAAGGCTCCCATCCGTTCGGGTTTTCTTTCTTCAAATCGAGTAATTGTTGAATGTCTTTGGCAGACGCTTGAAGTGGCGTAACCCCATTTTCATGCTTTACTAAATAATAATCGTTTCCATCATAAGTGAGGGCCTCTGAGTCTATATCCAACGCACGAATCGCAACGGAGGTTCCCGCATCATTCAAATGATAAATATCTCCAGCCTTATAGAGCGCCTCTCCTTGCATGTATCCTTTCACGGTTCCAAAAAGAAAGAAAATCCCTATCAGGCTCAAAAATAGAGCGGATCCCCAAAGAAATATCGTTCTTCGTACATATCCTTTATGCACCTTTATTTCCTACTTTCTATTGTTATTTTTCCAATCGTCCTTAATCTTAACTGGGACGAGGTAATTCACTTTTCGAACAAGACGATACTTGTCTTCTAGTGTCTTTCCATACGTATTTGGAACAAAAGCAAGTCTTCTTGTCTTAAACGTAAACTTGATTCCATAATACACACGGCGACCTGTACTCGTACGATATAGATGAATTTCTTTTAATTCTTTTAGCGGAATCACTGTAAAATGACTTCCGTAAAAGATGAGCACTTCTTTTACGATCATCGCTTCGAATTTTTCATCGACATAGTCTGCTTTTTCTTTAAAATCTTTTTGTTCCCATTCGTTATTCGGGAAGAGTGCATCTAATTTCTTAAATGCGAAATAACATCTCACAGATAAACCAATGACTTGACCTAGCATCAGGAGCACAATTGCGAGCATCACTAGTTGCAATAAGAGAATCGGATGACTCCAAACGTCTACATCTCGGTAAAAATTAAATTGTTCGAATGTTTTAAAATCAAGCATTAGAGCCACTGCCAAGAGCGCGATACTCCCCACAAATAACAATAAATAACCTTTCATTCGAGCAAAAATTCGTTTAATCATCTATACACCTCGTCCGTATTATGTATGTATTATACTGAGTTTTTCTTTATTTGTATAGCTTTAACGGCTGAAAACACAAAAAGAGTGAGAAGAAATGGAATCACCCCTTCTCACTTTCTTACACCTTAACGATTAAGCGTCTGACGCTTCGCGTTTGGCATTAATTTCATCGATTAACCCTTGTAATTCTGCTTCATCAAAATGATATTTCTCGCCACAGAAATGACATACCACTTCTGCACCGTGATCTTCGTCAATCAAGTGTTGTAAATCATCTACCCCAATCGACATCAATCCTGCACTGAAACGTTCACGCGTACAGCCGCAATGGAACTTCACAGGCATTTCTTCTAATTCACGAATGTTTTCCGAACCTAATAATCGATTTAAAATATCGCGCGGTTGTTCTTGTTGATCAATCAATTTTGAGACCATTGGAATTTCGTTAATACGACGTTCGATTTCTGAAATCGTCGCTTCGCTAGCTCCTGGTAATAATTGAATCATAAATCCACCTGCTGCACGAACCGTTTCGTCTGGATTGACAAGAACCGATACCCCAACCGCCCCATTAATTTGCTCAGAGACTGCTAAGTAATACGTGAAGTCCATTCCGAGTTCCCCGTCCACGATGGGCACTTGACCAGAAAACGGTTCTCTCATGTTTAAGTCTTTGATAACGGTAATCGTTCCGTTTGTTCCAACGACACCACGGACATCTAATTTTCCTTTGTCGTTTAAGTCAAGGCTGACATGAGGATTTGTGATATAACCACGCATTTCCCCACGACCGTTTGCATCAGCCATGATTTTTCCACCAGGGCCATCCCCATTCACTTGAACCGTGATGCGTTCGTCCCCTTTTAAACTACTTGCTAATAATTGCGTTCCGATGATCGTACGTCCAAGCGCTGCTGTTGCAGAACTCCAAGTGTCGTGTCTGCGTTGGGCTTCTGCGATAGCATCTGTTGCTACCATAGCAACGGCTTTAACCTCATCATTGAATGCTAATACTTTTAATAATGAATCTGCCATTTGTTTCTCCTTTTTTAAAAGAAAAGAGCTGTGACAACAGCCTCAGCTCTCTTTCTCTTTCTATTATTCGTCTTTGTTTTCACCCTCAAGTTCGCTTGGAGCTTCAGTGACATCTGCTACTTCCACTTCCTCGTCCTCTTTGGGATTTTCTTTACCTTCCGCTTGTTCAGCATCACGTTTTGCTAAGGCTTTTTTTGTTTCTTCAAAACTTGCCGCTTCTGATTCGCTTGGATATTCATCTTCCACGATGGTAGCTGGCATTTCACCTGTTTCAAAAAGTGATTTGATTGTACGTTCGTCTAACGTTTCTAATTCTAGAAGTTTTTGAGCAATTAATTCTAATTGGTCTTTATGTTCTTCTAAAATTTGAAGAGCTTTTTCATGCGCTTCTTTCATGATACGACGTACCGCATTGTCAATTTCAAAGGCCACTTGATCTGAGTAAGCTTTTGTTTGACCATAGTCACGTCCGATAAATACTTGATGATTTCCTTCGTATTGAACGGTTCCTAATTCGTCCACCATTCCATACTCAGTAATCATGCTACGAACGATAGCTGTTGCTTGTTCAAAGTCGTTACTTGCTCCGGTAGTCTTCACACCAAAGATAAACTCTTCAGCAGCACGACCACCAAGAAGTCCAACTACTTGTTCGAATAATTCTTCTTTTGTCATTAAGAAACGATCTTCTTTTGGAAGCATAATCGCATACCCGCCAGCGCGTCCACGAGGGACAATCGTTACTTTATGAACTACACGAGCATCGCTTAAAACCATACCCACAATGGTATGCCCTGCTTCATGGTAAGCCACCATTTCGCGCTCTTTCTTGCTGATCGCACGATCTTTTTTCGCAGGACCTGCAATCACACGGTCATGTGCTTCATCCACGTCTAATGCGTCGATAGCTGTTTTATCACGACGAGCGGCTACTAAAGCTGCTTCGTTTAATAAGTTTTCAAGTTCAGCACCAGAAAATCCTGGAGTTTGCTGCGCAATCACTTTTAAGTCCACGTCTTTTGCAAGCTTCTTATTGCGTGCGTGTACTTTCAGAATCGCTTCACGGCCTTTCACATCTGGACGACCTACTAAGATTTGGCGGTCAAAACGTCCTGGACGAAGTAAGGCTGGGTCTAATACGTCTGAACGGTTGGTTGCGGCAATCACGATGATTCCCTCTGTTCCTTCGAATCCGTCCATTTCAACGAGCAATTGGTTTAAAGTTTGTTCACGTTCGTCGTGTCCGCCACCCATTCCGGCACCACGTTGACGACCAACGGCATCGATTTCATCGATAAAGATAATTGCTGGAGCATTTTTCTTCGCGTTTTCGAATAAGTCACGAACACGGCTTGCTCCAACCCCTACAAACATTTCTACGAATTCAGAACCTGAAATCGAGAAGAACGGTACATTTGCTTCACCGGCAACGGCTTTGGCAAGAAGGGTTTTCCCTGTTCCTGGAGGGCCCTCAAGAAGTACCCCTGCAGGAATACGAGCACCAAGCGCTGTAAATTTACGTGGGTCTTTTAAGAATTCTACCACTTCTACAAGCTCTTGTTTTTCTTCTTCAGCACCGGCTACATCAGAGAAGCGCACTTTTACGTTTTGTTTCTTCTGATTGGTTGCACGGCTCTTACCGAAGTTCATCGGATTGTTACGTCCGCCTTGGCCACCTTGACTCATAAACATGCTATACAGCAAGAAGCCCAAGATTCCCAGCGGAATAACCACTTGGATCAGTGCTGCAATCCATACTCCTGTAGAACTTTCTGGTAAAGATTCCACTTTTGTATCTTTTGCTTGAGCAGCTTCATTAATTTCTTTTATAGTAGAGTCATTTGGCAATACTGTTGTTTTGAATTGTGTACTCTTTGTAGAACGATTATCAAAAATCGATAATCCTTTTTGATTTTTAGCTTCTTCGGTAGTTTGCTCCTTAGGATCTGTATATTCCCCAGTAATCGTATAGACAGAGTTTGAATATTGCATTTTTAATTCTTTAATTTCGCCTTTTTTCAAACTTTGCATAAATTCTGTATAAGAAATATCTGCTACAGGGCCTTTCGAATTACCATTGAACATTCCTACAAAAATGACAATCGCACCGAAAATAAGCATATATAGTAAACTTGATCTAAAAATTGATCGATTTTTATTTGTATTCATTGGACCTCCTCATCTTCTTAAAAAAGAAGAACGATAGTATTCTTAACTACCGCTCTATCATAACATATTTGACTTTTATTGACGAATAGTTTAACTCATTCTTAATTTTCGTAGAATTCTGGTTTCAATACGCCGATACAAGGGAGATTACGATAAAATTGTTTGAAGTCCAATCCATAACCTACAACAAACTTATTAGGAACTTCAATTCCAACATAATCTGCTTCGATGGCTTCTTCACGACGTTCAGGTTTATCTAATAAAGTCACCACTTTTACGCTTGCTGCTTGGCGATGTTTTAATAATTCAACCACGTGTTTTAAAGTACGGCCTGTGTCGATAATATCTTCCACGATAATCACATGGCGATCTTTAACGCTTTGACCTAGGTCTTTTAAAATACGAACCTCACCACTTGACTCAAATTCATTTCCATAACTAGATACATCCATGAAATCAATTTCTAAGTTACAGTCCATCGCACGAACTAAATCTGCCATAAAGAAAATAGCACCCTTAAGAATACAAATGACTAACGGATCTTTCCCACGGTAATCTTCCGCTAAAGTAGCACCTAATTTCTTGATTGTTTCTTGTAATTGTTCTTCTGATACTAAAATTTCTGACATATCATTTTTTAACATGTGTGCACCTCGTTTTGTTTTCGTAAGATAGAATCATTTTACCAGTTTCCTCCTCAAAGGACAACGGATGAGCATAGCGATAGCCTAAAATTGCACGAATTTTTTTGGATGCATCCTCGACAACCCAAATTTGTTTTCGTTCTTCTAATGGGATTTTTGAATTGATAAACCATCTGGAAATTTTTTGATGTTTGGTCCCTTCCGCATTCAGTGCAATTTTATCTCCAGCTTTTGCATGACGAATGCTTAGTGGAAAATCCTCTTTATTCACGGGAAAAGCAAATTCTGAAGACGTCTTCCCTGTTGTGAGCAAAATTTGCTCATCTTCATTTGGACGAATTAATGTATCCTCTGGTTTGGAGAGTACGTACTCAATATTTGGAACGACTCTAGGTCTTCCTTTTTCAAATGAACAGTCTTCATAACGTTTCTTAAACTTCCATCCATTTGACAAATCTAGAGTGAGCTGTGCTTTATTCGAGCCAATTTTTTCCAAGATTTGTTCCATCTGGACAACTGAAATCATTGTATCCATTTGGATGAGTACTTGTTGTAAGAGTAATCGTTGCATCTCTACAGGTTCTTTCAGGAATGCTTCGCGGTGGAATAAAACTTTTTTCTTTCCTTTTTGGAATAATAGCTCCTGTTTTTCTTCTAAAATCGGCATTAAGCAGGCCACAGCGTCCGCTATCATCTGCGCGCTCTTTTGGAAGTGACTTCCGACATTTGGATTTTCCTCCTTTAGAAAAGGAACCACATGATGACGATATCTATTTCTTGTATAATTGTCCGATTCATTCGATTCATCTTCTAAGTAAGGAATTTGATGTATTTCGGCTTCTGTGTACAATTCTTTCTTATCCAGTGACAGGAACGGGCGTAAAATCGTCATTCCTTTCACCTGACGAATTTCCTTCATCCCAGACAAACCTTCCAATGTACTCCCTCTAGACCACTTCATTAAAATAGTTTCGAGTTGATCATCTTGGTGATGTGCTAATACTAAATAATGGGCTTGATGTTTCTTCAATACTTCCTCAAAGAATTTATAACGAAAATTTCTTAAGATGCTTTCTGAAGCTTTTTCTTCCTTCGTTTCCTTCCAATTCTTTATTTCAAATGGAATTTGATGAGATTTGCAAAAACGACGGACTAATTGTGCTTCATCCATCGACTGGACGCGAAGTCCATAGTTCACATGCGCAACTACAAGATGTTCTTTAGCGTCGTCTTCAAACAAGAGAGCCATAGCATTCAACAAAACCATCGAATCGACTCCACCGGATACAGCGAGAACATATTTTTGATGAGTATACTCAGGTACTCTTTTTCTAAAAAAACTGGCTAATTGATGTTGCATAGCTCTCCCCTTTCTGTCAAAAAAATCTCCTCTAGCATTTACTAGAAGAGATTAGAATAGTCATTATGAACGGCGACCGCCACGTCCTCCACGTTTCCCTTCAGTGTTACGTTTCAATGAAGTTAAACGATCTTCAGAGTCTTTCAAGAAGGAACTCATCAATGAATCAAAATCAGTTGCTTTTGATTGCGAAGGAGATTTCTTTTCATATGGAGCAGCTGATTTCCCAGCAAAGCGATTTTTCTTGAAATCTTGTGAATCTTGATTACGCAGTGTGAAAGTTTTTTTGTTTTTAGATTTGTCTTCAGTATCTTCCTTTGGTTTATCAACGGCACGACGAATCGATAAACTAATTTTGCCGTCGTCAGCAATTGTCATGACTTTCACTTTAACTTCGTCTCCAACCTTCAAAACTTCTTTGATATCTTGGATATACGAATCTGAAACCTCACTAATGTGAACAAGACCTGTTTTACGATCTCCTAAATCGACAAAAACTCCAAAATTTGTAATTCCAGTCACTTTACCTGGGATTACGTTTCCTACTTCGATTGACATATAAAAAGCGTTCCTCCTTCATTTTTATCCTTTTTATACACGCTCACGTATAAAAAGGGTTCATTGCCTTATCGGTTTTGTGTGGTTACTTTAACAACAGTTTCCCCTTGTTCCACTTCTTCTTTGACTTGTTGCGCTTTGTTTTCAGCAGTGTCGTTAGGCGTACTAAAAATAATTTCACCATTTTTGCTTAAATAGTATTCACTACGCGCTAACTTCGCAATGTATTCATCACTTTGAAGAAGTTCAACTTGCTGCGTTAAAGATTCTTTTTGTTTTTCAGCGAATTCTTTTTCAGCTTTTGCCTTTTCAATCTTTTGATCTAATTGATTCGCTTGTTGTAATTGATTCCCAATACCGACAATCATCACTCCGGATATGGCAATTAATGCAATCACAATCAGTTTGGTAACTAGTGAATGACTTTTCCAAACTGGTGAAGAAGTTTTCGGTTTTCTTTTTTGGTTGATAGAAACGATATTCGAATTTGTGGATTGATTTTGTTGCTTCACCTTAATTGTCTCCTTTTTAACTTATACACAATGAGTATAACAAGAATGAGCCTTATCGTCTATGATTACACTAAGAATTTTTTTATTTTTTTATGATTATCCGTGTTTTTTTAGGATGGACTATCCTTCTAAAATCTCTTAAAACGATTTCTTTAAAAATAAATACCGCAGATAAGCTCTCTGCGGTATCAAAAATTTTAATTTACATCCTCAGTACGAAGTTTCACGCGTTTAATCACAACTTGATTTTCCGTTTCACGAATATAATTTTTCAAGTTTTCAATGACAATCTCTTCATCATTTTGGATACGAATCACTAGTTCATACTTCTCGTCGTCTAATTCTCTAGCTTCAACTTGTATGGATTGATAATCTCCAAAATGACAATAATTATAAATAGATTGTACAATCGTTGGGTTTGGAATTTCACAATAAATATTTACTTGACGGCTTTTCCCTTGTAATAAAGGCTCATATGCAAGCTTTTGCACGATGACGATAATGGCCGAGCATAGTGCTCCAAAGAACCAGAATCCCCCACCAATTGCAAGTCCAATCCCGGAAGTTGCCCAAATTCCTGAGGCAGTAGTCAAACCACTTACACGTTTATCACGCATGAAAATGATTCCCCCGCCGATAAAGCTGATCCCGCTGACTACTTGCGCCGCCACACGAGCTGTATCATATTTTGGAGTATCCAAAAAGGCTTCTTTTGAAATAATCATCATCAAACAAGAAGTCAACGCCACAATCATGTGCGTTTTCACACCCGCTTGTTTATTTCTAGAGGTACGCTCATAACCAATCGCTAATCCACATGCGCAAGATATAAAAATAGCCAAAAAATGACGTAATTCCATCCATCCATTGAATGGTTGCAATATATTTATGGCATGTAAATCCATGGTTTCTCCTCCTCTAATCTTTTTTAAAAAGTACTATTTATCATACCCCTTTCTGCAATAGAAGTCAACAGAAAACGCATACATTTTTAGATAAAAAACTAGGCTCCCTCAAATGAGAGAACCTAGTTTTAGATTCATTTTATAAATTTGTGTTTTCTTCTTTAATGAACTTTTCTTCTAAAATCGTAAACATTTCTTTAGCGTCTTCTTTTCTCGTTGAATCCATCAATGCTTCAACTTGGACTAAGACATGTTTGTTCCCGAATTGAATTGCGATTTTATCACCAACTTTTACGTCCGTTGAAGATTTCGCCACTTTATCATTAATAAACACACGTCCCTTGTCAGCCACTTCTTTAGCCACTGTACGACGTTTAATTAATCGGGATACTTTTAAAAACTTATCGAGTCTCATCATTTTCCTCTTTTCTACTAAATTTTCTAAGCAAGGTTTTTCCTTTAGGGATTAGCACCCATTCGCGTTTTGTAAATAAATTCCATTTCATCGTTCCAGCCAAGAAGAGGGCTACACCGACGAAGGCATAGAACAATGAAAATACAAAAGCCATCGTTCTAGAATCTTGAAGTCCTGCAAAGTACCACGTACCGTAGGATAATATCGACACGATAACGGTCATTCCCATCGCAATTCCAGTAAGAAGCTGTATGAAATTTCCTTCATGCAACACACTTATAAAAATGTCTTTTGCAAAAGCCATCATCACGCTCATCATGACACATAATCCAAGTGCCGTCGCCAGGCTGGCACCAAGTGTTCCAAACATCGCTACGAATAAATAATTCGTACCAGCTTTCACTACGAGTCCTGCTACGAGTGCCAAAAGCGTCTTTGGATATTGATGCTGGCTTTGGAAAATGCCGTGCAGCGACATAATGACTGACGCAAAGAAAATACTTGTAACATAGACAAGCAGTACTGACTGCCCCTTCGCATCTCCAAAGAGTGCGGTATTTAACCACGGCAAGATGGCAATCATCCCCATCGTCGCAACAAGTGAGAATGTCATCGTCATTCGAAGAAGAGATGTGGATAGTCTCTTAAATTCTAAGTCGTGGCCTTTCTTGAAGGAACGCGATAACATCGGCATATAGCTCGATGAAAATCCTACTCCAACTACCATTCCTAATTGAACAAGCGGTTGTCCCCGGTCGTAAATTCCTTTCAGGTCTTTCGCCACTTCAGGAAGTATTCCTTGGTCTGTTAACACATTGTACACAGAGAAAGAATCCACCAATTGAAACAAGACTAAAATAGAACTAAGGAGACAGATGGTCCCCCCTTCAAAGGCAAAGCGTTTAAAGAGATGCCCAAAAGTTGGAACTCCCATTTCTACTGGTGAAATCGTCAAGGCGTCGAGCGGATCTTTCGTTTCCTGATATGCATAATACAGCATCACAAGTATTGCAAACACTGCCGCAATCGTCGCACTCGACATCGCCCATGTCCCCATCGTGTAATAGTCTGAAATGGTGCTACCAAATAGACTCGCCACAAAGAGAATCACCGCAACCCGAACGACCTGCTCCACCACTTGTGAGATGGCAGTTGGCATCATCCGAAAACTTCCTTGGAAATACCCTCTTGTGATGACCAAAAATGGCATCAATAGAAACATCCAGGAAACGCTTTGGACGACCGGCAATAGTTCAACGTCACCCATCCAGCGGGCAATCATTCCAGCCCCCAAATAGAGGAAGGCAAAAATCCCCACTCCAATGAGGCTAGAAATCACGAATAGCTGCTTCAATAATTTCTTTAAATGTGTCGACTCCAAGTATTCCGCAACCACATTTGAAACGAATACCGGGAATCCCGTTAATGCAAAGGTCATGCCAATTCCATAGATTGGATACACCTGCTGGTATACATAGAAACCAGTATTTCCGACCATGTTTTGGAAAGGAACTCGGTACACCGCGCTTAAAATTTTAGCGATAAACGCGGCAATCGAGAGCGCAATCGCCCCTTGCATCATCCCTTTACTGTTGATTTTCTTCATGTTTTTCCTCATCGCGGGCTAGAATTTCCCCGCATGTTTTTACAAACAGTTTAACTTGCTCAAGCCATAAGTCAACAGGCTTTTGCGTGATATTTAATAAAATCTGAAGACTTTCGCCCTTATTGGCCACTTGCGCTGGTAATTTCACTGGGCCAAGCGCCTCAAAGACAGGTACCCCTTGCAAACGAGTCGCAGATGGCGGCGCAATCGTAATCGTCACCGAATTGTCTTTACGCTTAATTGAAACAGCGTTAATTTCATTAGCGTAATGCTTAATCAATCCAACCTCTGCTAATGCACTCACTTCATCCGGGAAGTCCCCGAAGCGGTCGATAAAGTCATCGAGCAATTCTTCATAAGCTTCCACACTGTCAATCGAACGAATGCGTTTGTACATCTCGATTTTTTGGCGTTCGTCTTGAATATAACTTGCTGGAATATAGGCATCAATTTGTAAGTCGATTTCAACCGTTTCTTCGTCAGACTTCACTTCTTTTCCTTGTTTCTTCAATACGGCCTCACTTAATAATTGAGAATATAAGTCGAATCCGACCGAATCGATAAATCCATGTTGTTGTTTTCCAAGTAAATTCCCTGCCCCACGAATCGATAAGTCACGCATGGCAATCTTGAATCCAGAGCCGAGTTCTGTAAAGTCGCGCATCGCTTGAAGACGCTTCTCGCTGACTTCGGTTAAGACTTTATCTGGTTGATACATGAGGTATGCATAAGCGATACGATTCGTACGGCCCACACGTCCCCGCAATTGATATAATTGCGAAAGCCCCATATAGTCGGCATTTTCAATAAAGAGCGTGTTTACGTTTGGAATATCGACTCCGGTTTCGATAATCGTCGTTGTTACTAAGACATCGTATTCCCCTTCGATAAATTGGAAGAGAATATTTTCCAGCGTCGTTTCACTCATTTGACCGTGAATCACACCGACACGACAACCTGGAACCAAAACTCTCAGTTCATCGGCTTTCTTCTCGATCGTCTCAACTCGATTATATAAATAGAAGACTTGTCCGCCACGAGCCATCTCGCGTTCGATGCCGTCTCGAATCGTCATTGGGTTTTGTTCCATCACAAAAGTTTGTACCGGATATCGGTTTGCTGGTGGCGTTTCGATGACGGATAAATCACGCACCCCAAGCATCGACATATGGAGTGTGCGTGGAATTGGCGTTGCTGTTAGCGTCAATACGTCCACTTGCGATTTCAATTGTTTCAAACGCTCCTTATGCTTCACACCAAAACGTTGTTCTTCATCGACAATGAGGAGTCCTAAGTCGAGGAACTGAACATCTTTTGAAAGAAGACGATGAGTCCCAATCACGATATCCACTGATCCTTTTCGAAGCTTTTCAATCGTTTCTTCTTGTTCTTTCTTACTTCGGAAGCGACTCAGTAAACCAATCTTAAACGGATAGTCAGAAAATCGTTGAACAAAATTCTCGTAATGTTGCTCGGCCAGAATCGTTGTCGGAACAAGAACAGCTGCTTGCTTCCCATCCATTACGGCTTTAAAGACCGCACGCATGGCTACTTCTGTCTTCCCGTATCCAACGTCGCCTACAAGCAGACGATCCATCGGTTTGTCCTTTTGCATGTCTTCCTTAATTTCCGCCACACTTCTCAGTTGGTCTTGAGTCTCCGTGTAAGGAAAGGCTTGCTCGAATTCTTGTTGTTCCACAGTATCGCGGCTAAACGCATATCCTTTTTCGGCGTCGCGTTTAGCGTATAATTCGATGAGTTCATCGGCGATATCTTCAATCTTCGCAGCCACTTTTCGTTTTGTCTTCGCCCATTCCGTACCACCTAATTTATTGAGTTTTGGTACTTTGGCATCGGACGATACGTATTTTTGAACGAGCTTAATTTGAGAGACTGGAACGAATAAATTCCCGCCATCTTGGTAATGAATCGACATGTAGTCTTGGTGAATTCCGCCGATTTCTAGCGTCTCCATCCCTTGATACACACCGACCCCGTGATTCACGTGAACCACATAGTCTCCAACAGCTAATTCAGTATAGCTCTTCAAACGTTCCGCATTCGAGATCTTTTGATTTCTCGGTGCGCGTTTTGTGAGTTTATTAAATAATTCGCGTTCCGTTAAAATAGCAAATTTGTCTTCTGGCAGTTCAAATCCATTGTGCATCTTGCCGACCATGATTTGAAGTTGCCCTTCTAGTACAGTCCCGTTTGAAATCACACTTTTGATATCAAAATCGGCAAAGGTTTGTTCTACTTTTTGTGCACGTTTGGCATCATCGACTAAAACGATGACTGTTGCGCCTTGTTTCTTCCAGCGGTCCGCTTCGACTTTCACCATCGGCATTTGCGAGAAGAACTGTGTCATCGTGCGAGTCGTAATCGGATGAATCGCATCGAGAGATAGTCGTCCGAGTCCTTTTTGGAAAATGGCTAAATACGTTCTCTTAAGAGGACTCTCCTTTAATACTTTTCGTCCATCTTGAACGAGCGACAAACCAGACGCAATCGCACCTGTTTCGATATGGTGCGTCTTCCAGTAGCCAGCCTCTTCTTCTAACGATTTACTCTTTTCAATAAAACGAGCGTAGTCATCAATAATGAGGTACGCATCTTCAGAAACATAATCTAATAAACTGGTTTTCTCTGGATAAATACACTCTAAGAAGTACGTTAAATTCGATGGAATTTCCCCGTTTTCTAATTGTGCATCAATAGCTTGTTGAATACTCGACACTTGGTCTCTTCGCTCTTGACTTTGGGAAGACTTCACGTCCTTTTCATAGAGCGCATGAATTTTCGTTTGCGCCTTCCAAACGGCTTCCTTTTGCAGAGGTAAGTCTGTGGCGGGTAAGATGCGCACTTCTTGAATCACATCCATCGAACGTTGTGTTTCCGCATTAAATGCGCGAATTGAATCCACTTCTGTATCAAAGAAATCAAGACGAAGTGGATATTCTTGGTCGAGCGGATAAATATCGACGATACTTCCACGAAGCGCAAATTCACCAGGAGTCGCCACCATATTTTCACGGCGATATCCTAATTCCACCAACTGCTCCACAAAGGTATCCATCGATTCGATTTCAGACCCTATGGCTAGTTCAAGCGAACTCTTTTTCCACACTTCTGCCGGTACTAAGAGTTTTTGTATTCCAGAGAGCGGCACAATAACGATTCCTTTTTGTCCACGGCTTAGAAAATCAAGCGTGCGAATCCGTTGGCTCACCACATCTGGCGAAACCACAGAAAAATCCGCGGCAAGTGACTCTTCTACTGGAAAGAGATGAATAATATCCTCATCATACCACTCTGACAATTCTTCATAAGTCTGCGTCGCTTGTAAGAGCGTTGGCGTCACAATCACTAATTGCTTATCTAATTTTTCAAATGCGCAAGACTGGGCCAAATGTTTTACAGAACCACTGAGTCCTAAAACCAGTTGACTTTCATAGAGAGCGAGTGTATCTAGCCACTCCTTAAATCCTTTTAGTTTACTGATGGTTTGGTGCAATAATTGCATAACTTTCTCCTTTTTCTAACGACAAAAAGAGACCGCGAAAAACTTCGCAGCATCTCTTCTTCTATTTTTTAATTAAATTGATTCATTGTTTTAACAAAATCATCCGTATCAATCCACGAACGAATCGCATCGACACTCTTTTGCACCGCAAAAATAATGTCCTCTTCTTCCTCTTTTTCAAAACGGTTGAGCACATGTCCTACGACCGTACGTCCATCTTTAGGACGGCCAACCCCAACCTTAATTCTGTTAAACTCACTTGTCCCAAGGCACGAAATAATACTCTTCATCCCATTATGGCCACCAGCGCTACCTTTTTGACGAAGACGAATCTTTCCAACCGGCAGATCCATATCATCATAAACAACCAGCAGGTCTTCAATCCCTATTTTAAAATAATTCATCAATGGCCGAATCGCTTCCCCTGATAAATTCATAAACGTCAAGGGCTTCATGAAGATGACTTTTTCTCCGCCCATTTGCACCTGCGCAAACACTGCATCGAAAAGTGCTTTATCAAAATCAAACTTTTCTTGATAGGCCACTTCGTCCATTGTCATGAATCCGACATTATGTCTGGTCCCTTTATACTTTGCTCCAGGATTCCCTAGACCAACGACTAATTTCATACTTTCACCTATTCTTTTTTTCTTCTATTTTGCTATTATACCATACCCCCACAACTTCCCGTTATTAATTCACTTTTTCACGAAATTGTGTTTTTTATGTATTATTTGTCATAATAAAAGACTTATAAAAATCAATTTTCAGAAAACCATGCTATACTTATTTATGGATACTCCATTACTAATTTTTTAGGAGGTATGAACATGGAAAAATCTCAAAAACATGGTAATAAAGTAATTTTAGTCGGTGACGGTGCCGTTGGTTCTAGTTACGCTTATGCTCTTGTATTACAAGGGATTGCGGAAGAACTTGGAATCATTGATATCAATTTCGAAAAAACAGAAGGCGATGCGTTAGACTTATCACATGCCTTAGCTTTCAATGCCCCTAAAAAAATTTACGCAGCGACATACGAAGACTGCCACGATGCAGATATTGTATGTATTACTGCGGGAGCAGCTCAAAAACCAGGTGAAACTCGCTTGGATTTAGTCTCTAAAAACTTAAAAATTTTGAAAAACATTGTAGATTCTATTATGGCTAGTGGATTCAACGGAATCTTCTTAATGGCTTCAAACCCTGTGGATATCTTAACTTATGCAACTTGGAAATTCTCTGGACTTCCAAAAGAACGCGTTATCGGTTCTGGTACTTCTTTAGATAGTGCTCGTTTCCGTCAAACAATCGCTGAATTAGTAGGCGTTGACGCTCGTAATGTCCACGGATATATCATGGGGGAACACGGAGATACTGAATTCCCAGTTTGGTCACATACAAACGTCGGCGGTTTACAAATCTATGAATGGGTTCGTCAAAATCCACATGTAGATGAAGAAAAATTAGTCGAAGTATTCTTCCAAGTGCGTGATGCAGCTTACGAAATTATCGCTAAAAAAGGGGCAACTTACTACGGTATCGGTGCTACTCTAGCACGTATTACAAAAGCCATCTTAAATAATGAACAAGCGATTTTCCCATTATCGGTATACCTTGAAGGTCAATACGGCCAAGAAGATATTTATATCGGAGCTCCTGCCGTAATCGGACGTGATGGAATTCGTCAAATCATCGAAATCCCTCTAGCAGACTCTGAACAAGAGAAAATGGACTTATCTGCAAGAACATTGAAATCCATCTTGAACGATGCTTTTGAAAAATTAGAAGCAGAAAATAACTAATCAAAAAGAAAACTGAGTCGATAAATCGACTCAGTTTTTTTCATTAAAACATCGTTAAAATGGGTACAATTATAATAGGCATGAAAATAGCGGGTAAGAAATTAAGGACTTTTATCTTTGTAATCCCTAGAAGATTCATCGCCAAGCCCACTAAAAGTAAGGACCCCACTGCCGACATAGAAACTGTGACTGTCTCACTTAAATAAGGGGATACAAATTGCGATAAACCTACTAGAATCAATTCATATGCAATCACAGCTACCGATGATAGTCCAACGCCAATCCCTTCAGTTGCAGCAAGAAATATCGAAGTAATGCCATCTAAAATGGATTTAGTTTGAAGTAAACTCGGCTCTCCAGTCAACCCTAATTGAATCGACCCCATTGTAGCCAAGGCCCCTACACAGAAAATCATTACAGCAGCAACGAATCCCTCTCCTAAATTGGCATTTGTCTCTTTTCCTTTTGAAGTCTTCTCTTGAAGCCAATCTGCAAATTTACGGACGCGCTCCTCCATTTGAATCCCTTCACCTACGAGCGCTCCACAAACGAGCGATAAAATCATAATCATACTACTAGAAATTTGAATGGCTCCTTTAATTCCTACTAAAAATACACAAAGAGCTAAACCTTGCATAATATGTTGGGAAAAACGATCTGCGATAATATTTCTTAGAAATACTCCCACAATCGCCCCTACTGCAATGGCTACTCCATTTATTAAAATAATCACTGAAAAACTCCTTCATTCTAAATCTATTACGCGAAGGAATTCCTCTCCTTAACGCTATTCCACAAAAAGACTTTGTGGATCTTCAAACGGAGATTCTATCTCCTCTGTTTCGTGCTTTCTTTCTAAAAAATATACTTGTTCAATAACGACTTCGGTAACGTAAACTTCTTGATGGTTCTTGTTCGTATAGCGACGCGTATTCAGTCTTCCTTCTACTCCAATCCGGTCTCCTTTTTTGACAAACTTACCGATTCGTTCTGCAATTTTGCCCCAAGCGACCACTTGAATGAAGTGTGAATGATAAGCATCATCATTGTTTCGATATACATTTTGCACCGCAATTGTATTATTAAACACACTTTTCTCTGAAGGCTGAAGCTGTTGCACCTCTACCTCTTTGACAACACGACCAATTAAAGATACTAAGTTCATGGAACCTACCTCCTATAGTTTTTCTATAGTAAGCTACGTTCCCTCCTTTTAATTGGATTTTTCTTCTTTTAGGTTTTGAGCAAATTCCGAGATTTTTCGAAGTCTATGATTCACTCCCGATTTTGAGATTGGACCAGAAGGAAGCATCTCCCCTAATTCTTTCAAACTAATTTCTGGATTTTCTAATCGGATTTTTGCGATTTCAGATAATTTATCCGGCAATGAATCCAATCCCACCGTATCTTCGATATACTGAATCTCTTCAATTTGACGGGTTGCGGCATTAACCACTTTATTAATATTTGCATTTTCGCAATTCACTAGTCGATTAGCTGTATTTCTCATATCCCGAATAATGCGGATATCTTCAAAATGAAGCATCGCATTTGAGGCATGAATCACTGCTAAGAAGTCCGCAATTTTTTCAGCTTCTTTTAAATAAGTGATATATCCTTTTCGACGCTCAATCGTTCTAGCATTCAATCCAAAAGCATTCATCATCTGGCAAATATCATCATTGTGTTCTTCATAAATAGAGTAGATTTCTAGATGATATCGACTCGTCTTTGGATCATTAATAGACCCTCCTGCTAGAAAAGCGCCTCGAAGATAAGCACGCATTTTTTCTTCATCATCTCTAATATTTTCTGGAACACGCATGTTGAATAATCCGCTCGATTTGATATTTAAATCTTCTAAAATTTCTTCCGTTCCATGTTTCAGACGTACAATATAAACATTGTTTTTCTTTAGCTTCATTTTGCGTCGAACCAAGAGTTCACTCTCAACTTGATAATACTTTTTCAATAAAATATAAATACGTCTAGCAATGGCTGCATTTTCCGTTTGAATATTTAAGATTAATTGTCGATTTAAAATCCCAACCGCACCATTCATACGAATAAGCGCCGCTAATTCGTACTTGGAATAATCATATTGCACTTCTAGCTGTGTTAACTCTTGTTTTGTTTCTGCAGCAAAAGATAATAAGGACACTCGTTTGTTCCTCCTTTCCCTTTTTGTCATAGTGAAGGAGCCAAAAGACAAGCCTTGGCTCCTTCTCCTTAATTATTTTCTGTTTTTGCACTTTGTAAGAGACGGAATAATTCATCAATCACTTTTTCTCCGTCATGGTATACTCCATTTTCACGAAGGCGAATAAAGTCTGATGAAATGACTCGACATCCTTGGTCTCTTAACCCTTGGAAGTCATATTTCACCTGATAAAGATATTCTTCATTCTTTTGTTGACTTAAATATTCTTCCGGAACTTCCTCTGTATTCACCAGAACGGTATCAATAAATTTCGTTCCTAAATGTTCATGTAACACGCGCACATGATCAGCATCCGTAAATTGCTCAGTCTCCCCTAATTGGGTCATGATGTTACAAATATACACTACTTCCGCATTCGTTTCACAGACCGCTTCACCAATATCACTAATCATGAGGTTTGGCAGAATGCTTGTATATAAACTACCAGGCCCCAATACGACCATATCTGCTTCCATAATGGCATTAATCACTTCTCTAGCTGCCATAGGAGTCCGCTGTTCATCTAATTGGCGATTTTCATCGTAACAGTGAACCGAAACTTTTTTAATTTCCTTCCGCAATTTTACTAATTTAGATTCCCCATCTACAATCGTGCCATCTTTAAACTCCGCACGAAGTAATAAAGGTTCTTCTGCCGCTGGATAAACATGCCCTTCAACCGCCATCATTCGAGACAGTAAACGGATGGCATCAAAAATATTATTCCCACGCATTTCCGTTAATGCCGCAATAATCAAGTTCCCAATCGCATGTCCTGCAAAGAACTGATCATCCGAATTGAAACGGTATTGGAAGATTTCTTTTTGTAAGGGATTCATTGGTGAAAGAGCAATCATACAATTTCGAATATCACCTGGTGGGACGATGTTCATGTAGTCCCTAATCACTCCTGAACTTCCACCATCATCGGCAACTGTTACGATTGCGGTGACTTCCGCATCACGCTTTCGGAGATTTCTAAGAAGAACAGGGAGTCCTGTTCCTCCTCCAATAACCGTAATTTTCGGACCCTTTTTCTTCCTTGGAGGGTTTGGTGTTACCTCAAACATCATGAGCGTCCATTCCCTTCTTTACGACGATCTTTGTCACGATGAGAAATTTTCACATTATAAGAGTCGGATAATAATTCACGGCCAATTCGTTCTGCAAAAGCAACAGAACGGTGTTGTCCGCCTGTACATCCAATTGCAATCGTTACGCTTGATTTTCCTTCTTTCTTGTAACCAGGAATGGAGAAATCTAGTAAATCCATCAGTTTATGATAGAACGTCTTCGCTTCCGGCTGACTCATTACATAGTCATAAACTGGTTCGTCTAATCCGGTCAAAGGACGTAACTCTGGAATATAGTGTGGGTTTGGTAAGAAACGAACATCCATCACCACATCTGCATCAATTGGTAATCCATATTTAAATCCAAAGGACATAACTTGAATCGTAAACACACCCTCTTGACCACTAGAGAAAGCTTGCATGATTTCTTCACGTAACTGACGAGGAGATAAATTCGTTGTATCAATGACTTTTTGCGAGCGAGTCTTAATATCTTGTAGTAATCGGCGCTCCGCAATAATTCCATCATAAATACGCCCTTCTCCAGCTAATGGGTGAGTTCTTCTAGTTTCTTTGTAACGAGAGACTAATGCATCATCACTCGCTTCTAAAAATAAAATTTTCGTAGTAATAAAGGAAGTATTATCCAGCCCTCCGATTGCGGACATGATTTCATCAAAGAACGCACGAGAACGTAAATCGATTACGAGCGCAATCTTTGTAATTTTTCCTGATTCTTTCACTAATTCCCAGAATTTTGGTAATAAACTTGGCGGCATATTATCGACACAGAAATATCCCATATCTTCAAAACTTTGCATAGCAACGGTTTTACCTGCACCGCTCATTCCTGTAATGACGACTAATTCTAATTGATCTACTGTCATTGTCATTCTCCTATCTTTTCTCAGATGTAATAACCTTTTTAATTATAACATATCCGGGCGTGTCATCGTTAATGTTTATGAAATTTTCCATTGCACAAAGAAAACAAAATAAAAAGAAGGGAAGTCTTCCCTTCTTTAATCTTTGACTTGTAAACCTTCTTTAGGAATCTGAATATGAATCGCGGTTCCTTCTCCAACAGTAGAATCTACACTTAAAGTGACCCCTAATTTCTTTGCAATTTCACTAGATAAATAGAGTCCTAGCCCAGTCGATTGATGGTTTACTCTTCCATTGAATCCACTAAATCCTCTTTCGAAAATCCGAGTTTGGTCATGAGAAGCGATTCCAATTCCTGTATCTTTAATGGTTAGTATATCTTTATCGAAAGTAATCTCAATCCTTCCCTCATCAGGAGTATACTTAACCGCATTGGACAATACTTGTTCTACAATGACCCCCAGCCATTTCTTATCCGTTACGACTACTTCATCAATAGGGCTATATTGTAATTTCAACTTCTTATGAATGAAGAATGTAGCGTATTTTTTGATGACAGGATGGAGTATGTCATCCAGCTTCACTTTTTGTAAATCCAAATCCCTATGGAAAGTTTCCATCCGTACATAGTGCAGTGCCAATTCCGTATAAGCAGTAATTCGCACCAACTCTTGTTCCAACATGGACTTTTCCGCAGTTTGTGGAAGGCTACGAATTAGCAGTTGGCTAGACGCAATACTCGTTTTAATCTGATGCGCCCAAAGTGTGTAATAATCTATATCTTCTTTTCTACTTTGTTGCATTTTTGTCTTCAACTGCTGCATCTCTTGCGTTAAATCTTGATTCCTTTCAAAGAGCAGATGGATCACAGGAGAACAGTCTTCTTCCAAGACTCTGGTTTGTTGATTCAAAGCTTTCACCATGCTTTTATATTTTCTCCAGTCATGCCAGAGCAAAATAAACAAAATAAAGCATAGGAACAATCCTAATAAAAATAAATAGTAAAAAGCTCCTGTACTGCCCCAGTTAAACACCAATGCAAATACCATCGAAAACACTTCGATACATCCAAATGAAATCAATAAAGTATGGTGTGACTTGAGCCATTGAATACTAAAATCTTTTTTTGTCATCATTGAATTTCTTCCGCCATTCCATACCCAATTCCTTTTTTAGTCGTGATGAGATTTGCTAAACCAATTTCAGCCAGCTTTTTACGAAGTCTCGCCACCGTCACCGAAAGTGTATTATCATCTACAAACAAATCACTATTCCAAAGTTGATTCATCAACTCTTCTCTAGTTGCGATATCTCCTTGTTTCTCAAACAAGACTCTTAGAACAATTAATTCATTTTTAGAGAGATCCATTTCCTCTCCATTAAAACTCACTTTCGTGCTTGCCAATTGAAGAGTTGCACCTTTATACTCTATCCAGTCTTTCTGCCGTACAAATTCATAACTTCTACGCATCATCCCTTGAATCTTTGCTACAAGAACACTGGGTTCAAAAGGTTTTGTCATATAGTCATCTGCACCCATATTAATCGACATCACAATGTCCATCGGTTGATCGTGAGAGGATAAAAACATGATGGGCACTTGAGACACTTTACGAATCTCTTGGCACCAATAATAACCATTAAAAAATGGCAATGTAATATCGAGAATAACCAACTGCGGATTCACGGATAAAAATTGAGTATATACCTGAGAAAAATCTTCTACAGCTACAACTTCATAATTCCATTTTTCTAACTCGGATACCACCGCATCACGAATGACTTTTTCATCTTCTACAATCATAATTGTTTGCATATACTCACCTCGCTATCATTGTATCATCTTTCGTTTTTTCAGAAAACTGTCGACTGTTCACTTACTCTTTTTCTTTTACCATTTCCCACAAGGATGTTTTGGTATCTTCCATCGTTCCAATTTCGTAGCGGAAACCTTTTTTCCTCATCACGCCCCACTACGAAAAAGGTCACAGGGTCAGACTCTTCCACACTCAAATAGTGATGGAGCTCTGGCAATTGAGCAAAATACTCTAAACGAAATGTTTTATCTCCTATAGGACTATCTTCTTTATTTGCGTATCTCTTCGTTTGCAATTTTAACTTCGTCAAAATATCCTTACTCAAATGTATTTTCTGGAATAGGAATCCCCCTTGTGGCCATAGTTTCTTTGCCTCTTCCTCATTATCAAAAACAAACTGCCCATTCACATATTGAAATGAAATGATTTTTTCATCTTCTTTTTTATTGGCATTTACTTTTTTAATCGTTCCTTCAAGAGGCTTTCCCTTTTCCGTCCCGTTCAGATGAATGTATACAACCGAATCCTCCATTCGAGGAGTCTGACTGATACTAAATCATTTCGGGAACTGTTCAAATAACTCTTCCACATTTTCATTTGTATAAAGAAAGCTCAGTTCTTTTCCAGAAAACTCTTCAAGATACTCTCGACTCGTGTGGTCCACACATCTGAATAACATCGTCGCAAACATCGCCATTAAGCCAAACCACAAGCATTTCTTTGCCTTCAACACAAAAACCTCACTTTGCAATTTCGGTGTTTTCATCATATCATATCCCGCCTACACTGTAACATTCCCTAACAAAATCCTAAACTTTAGAACAAAAAAAGAATTAAGCAAAGTTGCTTAATTCCCTTCTTACTCTTCAATTCTTTCAGCAAATGAAAAATCACTATCTACATCGACCGAAAGAGTATAGTAATAACCTCTATTCGCATTGCTACCGTGTAAGCCTAATGTGACTTGTTGTTTCTTTTCTAGTCCAAGGAACTCATTAATTTGTTCATTCTTAACAATATATTTTATTTCAAAACCACCACTATTACGGTTGTAGTAAGTATCTTTTAGTTTGAATTTCGATAAGATTTCTTTATTCAACGTCATTTCTTGGAATAAAAACTTTTCTATCGGCCAAAGTTTTCTCGCTTCTTCTTCATTGTCGTATGAATACTTTCCTTTATCATACGAAACGGCGATTTTCTTTTCCTCAGCTCCACTTTTTATATCGATTTGTTTTATTGTTCCTTCTATTGGTTTTCCTTTTTCAGTTCCATCTAATTCTATTCTAATAATTTTATCAGCTAATATATATGCTTGATAAACAGTAAATCCATTAGGAAATTGTTCAAATAAATCTTCTAATTCTTGGGTAGGATACACTCGACTGATTTGATTCCCTATTCTATCCTCCAAATAGGCTCTGCTATTTCTTCCGTTACCTCGAAACAGCATAAAGATTATCGCAAAAAACAGTGCAATATAAAATACCTTTTTCCCTTTCATAAGCTAATCCTTTCTACTTACTAACCATTACCGAAGTAAAATAACATTACTCAATAATCCGTTCTATAAATATTAAATTACTACCTACCTCAACTGAAAGTGAGTAGTAATATCCTCTATTCGCATTGCTCCCATGGAATCCCAATGTGACTTGTTGTTGGTTATCCAATTCAAAAAATTGGTTTATTTGTTCATTCTTAACGATATATTCTAAATCAAACCCACCATTATTACCGTTATAGTAGGTTTTCTTCAGTTTAAATTTCGAAAGAATCTCTTTACTCAATGTTATCTTTTGGAATAAAAATTTTTCTACCGGCAAAAGTTTTCTTGCCGCTTCTTCATTCTCATACGAGAATTTTCCCTCATAATACTTGACTGGAATTTTCTCTTCCTCAGCTCCACTTTTTCTATTAATTTGTTTTATCGTTCCTTCTAAAGGTTTCCCTTTTTCAATCCCTTCTAATTCCAAATCAATAATTCTATCTTCAAACAGATAAGATTGTTCAATCATAAAGCCATTAGGGAATTGTTCAAATAGATCTTCTAAGTTTTGAGTTGAATAAACACGACTAATTTGAGTCCCAATTCGATCTTCTAAGTAGTCCCTGCTATTTCTTCCTTCACAACGAAACAGTATAAAGATTAACGAAAAAAACAGTGCAATATAAAATAGCTTTTTCCCTTTCATACTCGAATCCTCTCTACATGACCTTTTCTTTTAATCATATCATACTTTACAAACGAAGCGATACACCCTTATCAAAATCTCATTTCCAATTTCACAAATACTATCCCTATCTATAACAAAACTTTAAAATGTAAAGAAAAAGAATTAAGCAAAGTCGCCTAATTCCTTTCTTACTCTTCAATTAACATTTTATTGACATTCTATAATCTTAACCATTTCTCGTTTTCGTGCTCAATGGATTGAGTAATAGCCTTTGAAAATTGCCCTTTAATTTCTTCATCAATTTCTAAATTGATTTTACGAATTTCTTGATTTGCTTTTTCTCCAATCTTTGAAAGAGCAATATTATATTCTTCTAAATAGCGATTTCTCATGTCTATTCTCCTAGGCGCGTATATTAAACGCACTAATAATTTATCAAATGCTTTAGCTATTGTCAAAAGTGCATGATATCCATCATCTGGAGATTGATTATAAATTTGATTCATAGTACGTTCTACTTCATCAGAAAATCTAAACATTTTTTCTCCTCTTATTGTTCTTCAGCATTTAGCTTTCGAAATTTGTTTTGTAATTCTTCAATTTGCATTTCTTGCACACGAACCGTTTCTCTATAATGAACATATAAATCTTCAACATTATTTTCGATAGCTTGTCTTCTGAGTACAAATTGGTTCTTATTAGCTTCAGAGTAGGCATTAAAAATTTGTTTTAATCTATTTAACTCTTCTTCACTATCTTCATTATCTTTTTTTAAATCATAAATAACTCTGTCATATTTATCTTCTAACCATCTAGAAATAGATTTTTCAAAATGCATTAATTCACTCAACTCATTTTCAAGTTTCTTTTTTTCTTTATTAAACTTATCTTTTATATCATCTAATCTCAAATAGGCTTCTTTTATTTTTATGACTACTTCATCTTTATCATTCATCACTGGTTATCCTTCTAATGTAAACATATTTTCTAATTCTTTATCTTTTTCAACTAATTCCTGAATACCAGTATCAAGATTAGTTTTTAATCGGTTAAATGTATCCACAATATTTTGGACTTCTTTTTCCTTGTCACTACAATGACGAGAAACTTCACCAACAATCGAGTCATAATGAACCCCTGCTTCTGCAAAGGCTGATAATAATTCATCTGGACTTAGACTCAATCCTAAATTAGAATTTGTTAAAGAATCATACAAACTCTGTGCTTTATATTGAGTCCCTTCCCCCGAATGTTCTATTAGTTCTAATGATGATGTTGATACATTAATTAATCCCTCTGAAAGAATTTTCGCTTGCATTGCATCTAGATAAATCAATTGAGAACTTGTTACCCCTTCGAGGCTAATGGAATTAGAATTGGCAAAGGATCTTTTTTTCTTCTTTAGAGATTGCATCCTACTACTTACCATTTCTATTGTCGAAACCAATTGTTCTTCTGCATTAATAATTCGTAATATATTTGCAACTTGTTCCGCATTCTCCACAATAGCATCTAATCCATGTCCACTCAAAATTGGCAGAGTAAATTTATCTCCTACAAATACGCCATTGGAATTTTCACTAATGTTTGTTAACGGATCATTTTTTGCAACGATACGAACAATTCTACCAGTATAGTTCGCAATATCCTCATTTATTTGATTAATATTTTTAGAAACTATGGGACTAATTTTTATTTGAATCCCTTTCATATAAAGCGGAGCTGAATTATAGACTATGGCCATCTTAGAATTGTACCTAAGCGCAACACGCATTGCGACGTTCCCACCAAGAGAATGACCAGTTGGAATTAAATTCTCAGCACAATATTTTTCTGCTAGTTTTTCATAGAATTTGAATGCAGGCGGATAGTGAAACCCTGTTCCTAAGAAAATACCTGAAGCATCGGCATAAATATCTTCCCCTGCATTCCCATCCAGATTGGTCCCAGTATAAGAAACAATTATCTTACCAGTATTTTTGTCACGAAAAGCCGTTCCACTTGTCCCTGTTACCTTATCATAAAAATCATCAAGATATTCTAAATTCTCTGAAATTTTCTTTATTTTATCGACCTTTTCTAATATATCTTCAGTATCAACCATTTTTGGTTGTTTAACTCTAATTTTCTCAAATTCATAGCTCAAATTAGAAGAATCCAAAGATGGTATTCCACTGCCTTTTTCATTTACAACACTCATATTATTCCTCTTTCATTTTATTCATAGACTCGTTCGTTAAATTCTAACTCCTTTTTATCATCAACCGATACTGTATAATAATATCCAGCATTGCTATTGCTTCCATAAAACGATATCTCTAATATATCTGATTCACTTAATTCAAAAAATTGATTTAAACCACTGTTTTGAATATCGTAATATATCTCAAAACTCCCATTTTTTGGATTGTATGATTTATCTTTCATTTTCAAACGCGACATTGCTTCCTTATCTATCTTCATTTCTTGGAACAAGAATCTTTTATATCCCCAAAGTTCTGTTGCTAATTTTTCATCAGAAAAAGAAAACTTCTCATTTTGATATTTAACTTCCACTTGAGAAGTTATCTCTCTATTTTTTCGGTTTACTTTCTTTATGGTCCCCGCAATCATCTTTGTTTCAGGGTCTCCTGTCAGTTCAACCTTGATTCGATATTCCCCTTCAGTATGAGATTGATAAATCGTAAACCCATTAGGAAATTGCTCAAATAAATCTTCCAAGTTTTTCGTCGGATACACTCGACTGATTTGATTCCCTATTCTGTCCTCTAAGTATGCTCTACTATTTCTTCCGCTACACCCAAAAAGAATCATTAATAATACCCCCAATAAACTAAATTTAATAAATCTTTTCACTAACATACAGAACTCCTCTCTTGTTGAGTTTGTTGCTTTAATCTTATCACACTTCACAAAAAACACAATATATCATCATAAACACTTTTCCATTTCCAAAATTTGACCTCCTGTTTTCTCCAACCATCAACAACGTTCACTATCCAAGATTAGAATATCTCTGCTACAATCTATAAGATTTCCCTCCTTTCGAATGAAGGAATACTTGCACTCACTTCATCAAAGCGAAACAACAACTTAAACGCTGATAAAACGAAAAACTCCTCAGAGGTTATAGAAAGCATTATAGGGGATGATAACCAATGTGAATTACAGTCTCTAGAAATTCATTTCGTAGAGACTGTTTGAAGCTTGGTAGGTTTGAGACCTTAGACTCAAACCGGTATCCTATAATGCTTTTCTATAACAAACTCTGAGGAGTTTGAAGTGTCTTTATATTATTTCACCACAGTCTTAAAGTTGTTGTTGACGGTTGCTTCGATGACTGGATGTTTGCGCAAGTATTCCGCAATGAGCTCCGTCATGTCGATCTGCACCTCACGCACAATCTTTTCCGGCTTAAACATACTATAGTTTCCGCCACCAACTGCACGATATTGATTTGCCACCACTTCTAATTCATCAGTCGGTTGAACTGGTTTTCCATGATAGTCTAAGCGAGTCACACGGTCGCCGAATGGTCTTGTAAAGTCTAATGTGTACTCGATTCCTTCATACATATCATAGTTGTAGAATTGAGGTTTTGGCTCCACATATTTAGGATTGAAGACTGCTTTTCCATTTTCAACAATGAAATAAGTGGCTACACGTTCAAGAGCCGCTTTCAAGTCCGCCCCGCTCACTTTTAGAACGGCTAATGTATTTGGATAAATGTAGTTTGTAATCACGTCACGCATGCGAATTTCAGAATTAAACCCACGTCCGTCATTGTTAAATAACGCGGTTCCAGAAATATCCGCACCACTGGCATCCATTTGAACTTTGTTAATGAACTCAACATATGGATGTTCTTTTAAACGCGCTTCGTGAGGATCTTTAATCGTCATATCCCCGACTACTGTTCCAACAGTTGTGTCTAGCCAATCTTCCACTTCTGCTTGTAAGTCGCTAAACATTTCTACAACTTTAGGATCTGCTGGAACTTCTTCAGTTGGGTGAAGTTTTGCTTCGCTTGAAACAACAGTATACTTCCCGTCTACTTTTTCTACTTCTAGGCTGATTTCACCCACATATGCTCCGCGGTATCCTGGTTGAATCACTGGAATCCCATTCACTTTTTGGGCAATCACACGGTGTTGATGTCCTGTCACTAAGGCATCGATTCCTTCTACTTGAGTCGCAATCGCATACCCTTCGTTTTCTCCCGTTAATAGTTCTGTTGGATCCCCACATGAAAGGTCGCATTCAAACCCTCCGTGGTAAGTTACCACAACAACATCCGCCACTTTACGCATTTCTGGAACGTATTTCTTCGCTGTTTCTAACGCGCTCACGAATACTAAATCTTTCACCGTTGCAGGTTGTTCCCAATTTGGAATATAAGGCGTTGTAATCCCTAGAACAGCGACTTTTACACCTTCTTTTTCAAACACCTTGTATGGCTCCCCAAAGGCAGGCTTACCGTCTTTTGTTAAAATGTTCGCGCAAAGAATAGGATGATTATAAGACGCAATCGCTTCTCTTAAGTAGTCCAGCCCATAGTTAAACTCATGGTTCCCTAAAATTCCTAAATCATAATCCAAATAATTTAATACCTTTGTTAAATCTGAGGCTACTTTTACATCATTTTTACGTACATAATAGCTTAAAGGCGACCCTTGAATAAAGTCTCCATTTTCAATTTGGATTACTGGTCCTTTGGCTTCTTGTTTTAATCGTTGAATTACCGTCGCAGCTTTTGCGGTACTGAATCCTAAATCCAAGTTTCTTTCAGTATAATTCGTTGGCAATACATACCCATGCATATCACTTGTTTCAATAATTTTTATTTCCATAATGCGCCTCTACTTTCTACAAATTCACAGATTATTGTACCATAAAAAAGCCCTATCATAAAGGCACTTCCTTCTACTCCATATCTGACTTGCGTTACGATTTTTCTTCCATTTTAAATAAAAAAACAGTAAATTCATCAACTTACTGTTTTCAAACTATTTTACTTCTATAAACATTACTGTTCTTTTTGCAGTAGTTCTGCAATTTTATCAAAGGTCTTGCCGTTTCGAATGGTAATCGTCTTATAAAAAGGTTGCTTCAACAACTTCTTATGATAAGTCGTCTTCAAAAACTCCCCTTCATCCATCTTAGCCCAAAAGACTGCATTCTTTCCGATATACACTTTTTCATTATAATGCTCAGAATTTTTTGCAAATTCAACGACCTCATCCGAATTTGTCCCCTGAGAATAAAACAAAATATCTTTTCTAGCAAATTCTTCGTTCCACCACTCTGGAAGATTTGCAATTTCTTCTAAATAAGTTTCTTTTGAAAGTAACGCAAAAGGAATCGAGAAGTCATAATTCTTTTCTAATAATTTTTCGACTTTCAAAACGATTTTTTCCATACTCTCGCTACTTGTAAAAAATAAATTTCCACTATTAATATACGAATCTACTTCGCTGAAGCCTTCACTCTTTAATAGTTCCTTCAGCTCACTCATTACGACTTTATTTTTTCCTCCAACATTGATGCCTCTTAATAAAAGCACATACCGCATCCGACTCACCTCTCCTATCGCCCCATTATAACACACTCTCTATGAAAGTCGCTCACCCCATACCTGCACCGGTCCGTCGTGAACGAGAAACACAATCTAAAGAACGCCACACAACTTTCCTCAGCTTTGTTGTGTGGAATTCCCCTTAAGAGGCTTTTAGGTGTTCGCCAATAACGTCTATTGCGACAGAAACAGCGGTTTTGTTGAAAGATTAGTGAGAATATCCATTGAATGCGAATTAGAGACACTTACGAATCCATTCGTTAGTGTCTCTTTGAGGCTTCAAAGACGAGAGACCATAGACTCGAGTCGGTGGCTCACTAATCCTCTTTCAACAATAAAAACCGCTAGTTTCTAAAGCAATTAGCACCGTACTTTATACACCTAAAAGCCTCCCCCGAAAGGGGCAAGCACACGCTCCTACACCAAATATTTCCACACAAAAAGCCTGAGGAAAATTCCCCAGGCTTTCATTGTGATTGTGTTGTGAATGAACTTTATAAGTGATTATTGATTCCACGCAGCATCAAATTGCGCTTTAGAATCTTGAATTAATTGATCCACATTGCCGTTTTGAGTTGCAAAGATTTTTTCTAAAATCGTACGAACTTCTGCATATGCAGGATCTGAGTTTTCAACTACAGGAATTGAGAATAAGTTCTTAGTAGCATCTGCTAAGATTGCAGGAACTTTAGAACCCGATTTCTTGTATTCATCTTTTTCTAACACTGAAGCAACTGTTGGCATGTAACCTGTTTTTTGTGCCCAGTATAATTGAGATTCAGCTGAAGATAAGAATTTCAAGTATAAGAATGCTGCTGTACGTTGTTCTTCAGTAGTAGAACCTTCGAACATGTAAATGTCAGTACCTTGTTGTAAGTTGAATTTATCAGGACGTGGAGCTACGCCATATTCGTATCCAGCTTCTTTAGCACCTTTAGCTACAAATGATTCACCAGCTGTTGAACCAACATACATCGCTACTTTTTTGTTTTGGAATGGTCCTGATAAGTATTTATCTGAACCAGCTGTACGGAAGTATCCGTCACGAATTCCGTCTGCATAGTATTTAACAACTTCTTTTGAAGCGTCACTTGTGAAGTCTAAGTCTTTAGTGAAGTCAACGCCTTTGTTCTTCATACCAATTGCATAGTAGTTATTTAATGAGTCGAAACCAGCACCAACAACTTCGTGGTTAGATTTTTCGTAAATTGTTTTAGCGGCTTCTTTTAATTCATCTAAAGTAGTTGGAACTTTAACACCGTATTCTTTTAATAAATCTGCATTGTAGAATAATACTTCTGTAGATTTATTGAATGGGATACCGTATTGTACTCCGTTGATTTTAGCACCATCCATTAAGTCTGAACGAATTTCTTCACCTTTCTTGAATCCGATTGTTTCGTTTTCAATATATGGTTTGAAATCTACTAACGAATCTTGGCCTGCAGCATTGAATAACCAGTTAGGATATGCTTGAGTGATTGTTGGTAAATCTTTTGGTGAAGTTAAAGTTGAGTTGATTTTAGCTTGTAAATCTTTATAAGTAGATTGATTTTGTAACTCTACTTTAATATTTGGATTAGCTTTCATGAAGTCTTCTGTTAATTTTTGAAGAGCTTTTTCAAGCTGACCGTTCATAGCATGCCAGAAAGTGATTGTTGTTTCTGATTTAACCTCTGTTACGATATCTTTTTTAGTTTCTTCAGCTTTTGAAGAGTTGTTTGATGTACTTGCTCCACAAGCTGTTAACGCTACAACTGATGCTGTTGCTAGTGTCGCTTTTACTAAAGATTTGAATTTCATTTTTCTTCTCCTTTTGTTATATAGTTTTTACAACACAATTTTTTCGCCGCGATACGGCAATATTCTTTTGCCATACGGATTTTCCAGAAGCTCTGGTTTTAACGTATGGATTGGAATCAAACACTTAGGCTCAATCATCGCAATAATTCGGTCTAAATCTTCCGGTTTTGCGTGACCTGAGCAAGCAAGGCGAACAAACTCAATGTTTTTTTCCGCCAATAAATCAAGAAACGGTTGATAGTTTGGATCAAAGTCCCCTAGAGGCTGTGCATCACTATGGATGTATAAGCTTCCCTCTTGCAAGCGTTCAAAATGATCTACCACTTGCCATAAGTACTCTGAAGTATCCTCTAATAACGTTTCGTATGGAATTTCTAATGCTGGATCTAGCTCTTCTAGTCGAGGTGCCCCTTCACGATAGTAGTAATGGGCCTCTTTCTGGAAGACTTCTCTAAGAAGTGCCGCCATTGTTGCTTCAAGAACAACAGTACGGCTTGTTCCTTCGACGATTTTCTCAAAACGACGAACATTTGCTGGATATCCATTAAAGGTAATTTGTCGATGTGGATTTTCTTTTTCTAGAAAAGCAATCTGACGAATCACATCTTCCTCAGTTTCCGGTTTGAAAGCTTCCACTTCTGCTGGACGGTCACCAAAACTGATAGAGACTCCTTCCATCATTAAAATGTCCGTATGTTTTGCTTTTTTACAAAACTCAATCGTATCTTCGGCATTATGCCCATGAAGTCTTAAATCACCGGTATACGTAATATGGTGGCCTGGTGTTTTGATGATTAAAGCAGCAGCCCCGTAGGCATCATGGTCTACACGGACTATTTCTACTTCGATTTCTCCTACTTTAATCACATCACCAGCATCTAAGCCAATCATGTCTCTTGTAAATGACTCGTCTTCAAATGGTGATGGCAGCAAGAATACACCATTTCGATTGAGCGAGTTTACAATCATTTTTGTTTCCTTCAATGTATATAGAGGAATACTTGGGTCTAAATAATTCAACATTCTCGTATGGTCTAGATGCGCATGAGAGATAAAGACTGCCGTATTGGCATAATCTTTATCTTCATCTCCTTCATATTTGTAAGGAATTCTTGCATCATAAACATTTTTTAAATGTGGAATGACTCTATGATTTACGAGCGTTTGTACCGATTCATCGGTCAATTCTAATTTTGGGAGGAATTCTGTTCCAAAGTCGAAAAAGATATGACTATCTTTATACGCCACTTCTATCACAGTTCCACCAATCGTTAAAATTCCGCTATGAAAGGTAATCGTTGTTTTATCCTTTAATACCATTCTTCGCTACCCCTCTAATAATTTCTTTTCGGAATACGAAGTAAATTAACAGAATAGGGATAACCGTTAAAGTAGCAGCGGCCATTTGCAAATGAACGTCACTTCCGGCTTCAGTTGTGAAGGCAGAAAGACCATTATTCAATAGACGGAATTCTTTCGTGTTTGTAACCAATAATGGCCATAGGAATGAATTCCAGCTTTGGATAAATGTTAAAATCCCTACTGTTACCAATGCTGGTTTACACATTGGCACTAAAATGCGACGGATGTATTCCAAATCACTAGCACCGTCAATTTTAGCAGCTTTGTAGAATGTACTTGGGATTCCTTTTAAGTATCCGTTTAAGTAGTAAATATAGAAAATACTTGTTAAGAACGGAATAATCAACGCAATATAAGTGTTTAATAGCCCTAATTGAGCGATTGTTTGGTAGTTTGTAAAGATAATTGATTCATACGGAACCATTAATAATGAAACTAAAATCATCATTACAATATTTTTCCCTTTGAACTGTAAGCTTGTGACAGCAAAGGCTGCTAGTAACGAAGTAGTGACCGTAGCCACTGTTGTAAATAGAGACACGAATAATGTGTTTCCAAAGTAACGTAAGAACGGCGCACGGCTAAATACTTCTAGGTAGTTACTAAATTGGAATGAACTAGGAATAAATGAAGGCGGAATGCTTGTTGCTTCTGCGTACGTCATTAATCCTGTCATAATCATATAAATAAATGGGAATACTGTAATTAACGCTAAGAAAATTAATAGCGCAACCGAAAATCCATTAAATACTTTCTTCATCTTATCCCTCCGCCTTTCTTAGGAATTTGTTTTGGAGGAATGTTGCAAAAAGAATGATTGCAAATAAGATTACAGTTGCTGCCATGGCAACCCCTGGTCTTCCTGCCACATGGAATTTATCGTAAATATAGTACACAGCTGTTGTAGCTGAGTTGGCTGTACCAGCACTTCCTCCGAACAACGCATAAACTTGAGTATACACTTTGAATGCACCAATTAAGTTCACTGTTGAAAGGAAGGCAATTGTAGGTACTAATTGCGGGAATGTAATACGCCAGAAGATTTCTCGATCTGTCGCACCGAACATTTTCGCAATTTTGAAATGCTCAGAATCAATATTTCTTAATCCCGCTAACAAAATAATGATATTGAACGCTAAACTTGTCCATACCCCGAAAATAATTAATGTCGGCATGCTCATGTTCACATTATCAAGCCAGTTAACGGCAGGGATTCCAATCAATCCTAAGAAGAAATTGATAATTCCGTAGTCTCCATTAAAGAAGTAACGGAATACAATCCCGATAGCAATTGTACTTGTAACATAAGGCATGAAGAAGATGGTTTCAAAGAAACTCTTATGCTTAATCTTTTCAAAAATAATCCACGCAACGACCACTGAGATTAATAAAGCAACAGGCACAACTGCAAATGCATATAATGCAGTATTAATGAGTGCTTTATGGAAAACTGGATCTGAGATTACTTTTTGGTAATTGTCCAAGCCTGTATATTGTAATTTTAATAGTGATCCCTTTTGGAAACTCATCCAGAACGAACGAAGTAATGGATAAATATTAAATAAGAGAATCACTCCTAAAGATGGGAGAAGGAAGAACCAAGCTTTAGGTTGGTTTTCTGGATTATATTTTCTCATTAGTAAACACGCGCTCCATCTTTATCGAATAAGAAGATTTTATGTTTTAGAATATTAAATGCAAGTGTGTCTCCTTCTTCAATCTTATGCTCCACACTTACGATTGATTTCAAATATTGTTCGCCTAATGGGAAGTGAAGAATACGTTCACGTCCAATTAACTCAACTCCACTGATAGTTGTAGAGAATAATTCTTCTCCTTCAGCAGCTGGAACGACATCTTCAGGACGCATTCCTAAATAGTAATGTCCATCTGCTAACTCTTGACGTTTGCGGTCTTGAGATAATTCAGAAGTTGATAAGTTGAATGATGGGTGAGTAATCACTCCGTCTTTAATTTCCACTTCTGTAATATTAATGATTGGGTTACCGATGAATTTCGCAACGAATAAGTTACTTGGTTCTAGGTATAAGTTTTGTGGGTCATCATGTTGTTGAATATACCCTTCATTTAAAAGAATAATCTTATCTGAAATTGATAAAGCTTCTTCTTGGTCGTGTGTTACGAAGATTGTTGTGATTCCTACTTCTTTTACAAGACGGCGGATTTCTTCACGGATTTTCAAACGTAAACGAGCGTCCAAGTTACTTAATGGTTCATCTAGTAAGAGCACTTCAGGTTTTTGAACAAGCGCACGAGTGATGGCCACACGTTGTTGTTGTCCACCTGATAAAGTACCAGGTTTTTTACCTGCTAACTCTTCAATGTTTGTTAATTGCATATATTCTTCTGCAATTTTTTGAGCTTCTTCCTTAGGAATTTTATTTTTACCAACAGTTAATGGGAACATAATGTTCTCTAATACTGTCATATGCGGATATAACGCATAGTTTTGGAATACGAATCCAATATTACGGTCTTTTGGCTCTGTCGTAACAACTGACTCCCCTTTAAATTGGATGTCTCCCCCAGTAGGTGATAATAATCCCGCGATTAAATTTAAAATTGTTGATTTCCCACATCCACTAGGACCTAGTAAACATACTAAATCCCCTTGTTCAATTGAGAAATTTACTGACTTCAATGCTTCAAAGCCGTTATCGAATACTTTGTTTAAGTCAATAACATCGATCATGACTAATCCTCCAGTTTTATTTACTTGAATACATTCCATTCTACCATGTTTTTTAGTTTCTGAAAACCGAAATCTTGTTTTTTTTGAAAGCTTTTTATTGTGGACAGTTATCCTATTTTTGAGTACATAAAAAGGACAAGAAACCTCTTGTCCTTTTGTGTGTTTTTTAATGTGAAAGAAGCCATTCAAAATAGGTTTCTTATTCAAAACAGTCTGCTCTTTGTGAACGTTTTTTTATCGTTTCACAATCTTAAAGTAACTTCTAGAGGTCACTTTGTAGACGATAAAGTAAACAATTAAGAAAATAATCCCAATGACGATTGATGCAATCAATGTTATTTGAGTGTTCACTCCAAACAATTGCGCAATCTTCGTATACATTTTAAACGCAAAACCTGTATGCAAGAATGCAGTTAATAGAGGCATGAAGAAGACAATTAATACTTGGCGATTGATAGATTGTTTAACGGTTTTATGATCAATTCCCATTTTTTGTAAGATGACAAAACGATCTCGATCCTCATATCCTTCAGAGATTTGTTTGTAGTAAATCACTAATACTGCACCTACAAAGAAGGAAACTGAAAGCAAGGCCCCAATGAAGAGAAGACTTCCCATAAATCCATATATTTCTTTCGCAGCTTCTGTTTTACTAGACATGGCTATAGGGACACTATATTGATCTACATCTATATTTTGATAAGAATCAAATTCTTCTTTTAAGCTTTCTTCTTTTGTATCTGTGTTCCATAGTGAATAGTACTGCACTCTCTCATGATTTCCTAGATTGATAAAGTCATATACATCTTTCACAACCACCATATAAATATTATCCACTAAGGCTGATAGTTGAGGCAAGGTCGTCTTATACTTATCATCGTTTAAATCACCAACAACTTTATAGTTTTTTTTGGCAGTAGTCAGTGTTGAAAACTCTTTGCCGTCTCCTTTTGTATGGCCCACTACCATTTCATTTTCTTTCAAGGAAAGATTCGTTCCAAAAATGCGGTTATAATCCTCTTGAGACATCACCGTCAGAGCTACCACATTCTCTGCCCCAGAGAAAGAATTCATAATCTCAACAGAATCCCCTTTTTGAAGACCAAAACGAACGGATTGTACAAATGAAATTTCATTCTTAACAGTTGATAAAGATTTAGCTTGAATATCTTTCATCGCTTTACTTGCTTCTGCTTCTTCCTCTTTAGAAGTCAGGAATGAAGAAATCGAATATTCCGTAGGATAAGATTCATTGAGTGTTTTAAAAGCTCCTACTTGTAAAGACACCGTCGTTCCTAGTGTTACTAATACCATGGTAGATAAAATACACACACTAGCCAATCCAGCAGCGTTTTTACGCATACGGAATTTTAAATTGGAGATTGAAATAAAGTTTGTAGGTTGATAGAATAGTTTTTTGTTTTTTTGCAATGCACTTAAAATCGCAATAGAACCTGCATCAAATAGAATGTACGTTGCAATCACAACCATAACAACCGCAACAAAGAACATCACGATGGCTGCCATCGGGCTTTCAATCGTTTGGGACATATAGTACGCTAGCCCTAAAATCACAAAACCAATGACTGCGCGCGTCTTCATGAAACGACCTTTTGTTTCACCAAATTTCTTTGTTTTTAGCAATTCTAACGGACGGCTTGTATAAATTTTCGTAGCGTTCAAGAAGAACACGATCAAGAAGATGACGCCCATGAAAATATATACAAAGAAGACACTACCGATTTGTAAGTGATACTCTAGTCCGATTGGATATTGAATCAGTTTCAAAAGAACTGCAAATGCAAAACGGTGAAAAACCATCCCGAGAGCAATCCCTGCCGTCACACTGACGAGTGCAAATAGGAACAATTCCATAAAGCTAAGAATTTGTACATTTTTACGGTCTAAGCCTAAAATTCCATACAATCCGAATTCTTTCGAACGATTCTTCATTACAAAGCTATTGGCGTAAAGTACGATTAATAGCGCCACAATTTGAATCACTAACACTCCCAATCCTAAGGAAAGAGCGATAGAAGCCCCCCCTCTTAAAGTGGAAAGTTCAGGTATTGAAGATAATGCGTGAACAATATAAGAAATCATCGTAACCATGACTGTTGCAAGTCCAAATGGTAAATAAAGAGAATGATTCTTTTTCAAATTCGTCACGGCTAATGAACTTAGTAGTTTAAACATGTGCCTCACCTCTGTTTGCCATCACGGTTAACGTTTCAGAGATTAATTCAAACATTTGTTGGTCGCTTCTTTCTCCACGATACAATTGGTTATAAATTAAGCCATCTTTAATAAAGAGCACTCGTTTAGCACGACTTGCCGCAACCGTACTATGTGTTACCATCAAGATGGTTTGCCCATTTTCGTTGATTTTATCGAACAAATCTAATGTGTTGCTAGCTGATTTAGAATCAAGCGCTCCAGTTGGTTCATCGGCCAGTAGTAAACTTGGATCTGTAATCATGGCACGACCAATGGCCACACGTTGTTGTTGACCACCTGATAATTCATAAGGATATTTTTTCAATAAATCTGAAATTCCTAGCATTTCCGCAATCGGCTTCACTTTTTGTTCCATCTCCGCAATCGGACGTCTTGCTAAGACTAGTGGTAATACGATATTGTCATATACTGATAATGTTTCTAATAAGTTGAAATCTTGGAACACAAACCCTAAATGGTCGCGTCTGAATTCTGTTAGTACTTTGGAAGAAATCTTTTGGATGTCTTCCCCGTTTAATAGGACACTCCCACCTGTTGGACGGTCTAGAGTCGCTAAAATATTTAATAGCGTTGTTTTCCCTGAACCGGATTCTCCCATCACTGCCACATATTCGCCTTCTTCAACTGAGAAGTTAATATCTTTCAAAGCTGTTACTTCCGCAGCTCCGAATCTTGTTTGATATACTTTTTGTACATGTTGTACATCTAATAATGTCATTGTTTTCACCCTTTGTTTTAATTTGTTGAACACAGTATAACCGAAATAAAAAGTAAATTCATGACACCATCCTATCATTTTTTATTCGTTTCTTACATTTTTGTCACTTTGAAAATTTCATCAAAAAGATCTTTCAAAGCTGTTACTTCCGCAGCTCCAAATCTTGTTTGATATACTTTTTGTATATGTTGTACGTCTAATAATGTCATTGTCGTCACCCTTCATTTTAAAATTGTTATCCTTAGTACAGCGTAAAAAATTACAAATTCATGACATTCTACTATTATTTTATAATCTTCCCTCTCTTCGCACGGATTTAATAGTACTCCCAGACATAAAAACGAACGAATTTAGCGCGAACGACTGTATATTACGTATAATTCAAAAATTTACGAACTATTTTCGCAAAAATAATTTATATAGTTTGCTTTTGAGATTGACAACCTTCTTTATTTCTAGTATAGTCTCTATATAACTTATTTGAAACGCTATGAAAAGAGAGTCAAAAATAGAGCTTAGCATAAGAAAATATCCTCTCTATTTTTCACGAGGTCTTTGAGCTGATTGCCTGATTTGCTAGGGCAATACGGGTTCTCCCGTTACAGAGTTACCGTATAGTTGTACGGAAGTAATCTTCTATAAGAAGACTGTAAAGGCGCCACCACAACTTCAACTCGTCCTTTTAGCGTTGGCTAGAAGTGCGGGCTTTTTTTATTTTGTTTCAATGATTGGAGGAATCAATATGGCTGAAGTAGAAAGCTTTACACTCGACCACAACAAGGTCATCGCTCCTTATGTTCGATTAATCGCGAATGAGCACGGAAGAAAAGGAGATGTGATTTCAAATTTTGATATCCGTTTCTTACAACCAAATAAACAAGAAATGCCAACCGGTGTGGTTCATACCTTTGAACACTTATTGGCTGATCTTTTACGCGATCGCTTAGAAGGAATTATCGATATCTCTCCTTTTGGGTGTCGTACAGGATTCCACTTGATTTTATGGGAAGAGCGCTCACCGGAAGACATCGCTCGTGCATTGAAATCAACGCTAGAAGAAATCGTTGAGAAGATTCAATTCAAAGATATTCAAGGCGTATCCGCCGTTCAGTGCGGAAACTACCGTGACCACTCCTTATTTGGCGCAAAAGAATACGCCAAACAAGTATTGGAACAAGGAATTAGTATCGATCCTTTCGAGAGAAAAGTAATATAGCCACTCGTTCAGTAAGAAACATCAGACACCTAGACTGGAGGAACCCCCCATATGAAATTAAAAATGATTGCTAAATCCCTAATCGCACTCTCTACCGTATTCATCTTAGGCGCTTGCGGAAGCAACACTTCTTCAAGCTCTCAAACTTCGCAAGGCTCAGAGGCTTTAAGCGGTGAACTTAAAACCGTTAAAATTGCTTCTGTTGGTTCTGATGCGGATATTTGGAGACATATTGCCGAATCTGAACAAGCTAAAAAAGCAGGCCTTAAAATCGAAGTGCAAGAAATCAATGGAGGCGTCCCTTTAAATGAGAGCGTAGCAGATGGAACCGTCGATGCCAACGCATTCCAATCCATTGGGTACTTGCAGGGATTTAACGAAGCTAATTCCAACAAACTCGTTCCAATCGGTACGACTTATATCGAACCAATGGGGCTATACTCTAAGAAGGTGAAAAGTCTAAATGACTTACCAAATGGTGCAAAAATTGCACTTCCAGACAGTCCATATAATGCGACTCGTGCCCTTCGTTTATTAGAAAGTGCCGGACTGATTAAACTATCTAGTTCTTTCAAAGACGGAACGGGGACTACCAGTGATATCGTTGAAAACAAGAAGAATTTTGAGTTCTTAATGATTGATGATACGACTAGCGTGCGTGTCTTAGACGATGCGGATTTAATCGCAATCGGAAACACCATCGCACTTGAAGGTGGATTAAATGTATTAAAAGATGCTTTATTCTATGAAAAAGCGGATGAATCCACCCTTACTAGTATTAACGTGATTGTCGTAAAGGCCGAAAACGAAAAGAATCCGGAAACCTTAAAACTAGTGGAACTGTATCATGATCCAGAGATTCAAAAATGGATTTCAGAAAAATTCGACGGCACTAAAGTGGAAGTGAATAAATCCATTTCTGAAGTATGGGGGAAATAATTCATGAAGATTGCAATTGTTGCAGCGATGAAAGAAGAACTCCTTCCGTTTGAAGAGCACTTTTCTCCAGGAAACGTCATCTTTTCAAAAGGACCTATTCGTATTCTAGAAGTGAATGAAAATCTGATTCTCGTTCAATCTGGTATTGGAAAAGCGAATGCTGCCGCATCTAGTGCTTGGTTATGCGATAAAGTCCATCCAGATCTCATCATTAACACCGGGTCAACAGGAAGTTTTAATACCGAATTAGGATTAGCAGACGTGATTGTCTCTACGAAATTTGCCTATAGCGATGTGGACGCGACCGGATTCGACTACGCATGGGGACAAGTCCCTCAAATGCCAGCGGATTACCCTGTCGATGTAAAATTACAACAAAAAGTGCTCACGCTTCTTCGCGAACAAGTCCAAAACTTCTCAGTCCATAGCGGATTTATTGCCACAAGTGATTCCTTTATGAGTTCTGTAGAAGCGGTCACCAACATTCGCGCAAAATTACCGGATATTACAGCTAGCGACATGGAAGCAGCGGCTATTGCGCAAGTGGCTAGTTTCTATGTCATCCCTGTGTTGAACATCCGCGGCATCAGCGATCATGTAGGGAAAGACGCACCAGATACTTTTGAGGAAACCCTTGAAAAAGCTTCTCAAAACGCATTCGAAGCAGTACGGATACTTGTTGAAAACTTCTTATAAATTTTCCTAGATTTACTTAAACGCTAAACGCAAAAAGGAGCCAGGCTACTCGCCTCACTCCTTTTTGTGTGTTGTCGCAGTTCATCGGATGCTCTTACTATTGGTTGAATCAAAAGTGATATTGTCCTTTAAAAGGTACTCTCCTCATAAAAAAGAATCAGTTGATTGAAAGAATAGGAGGTTCAATCCGGTGTCCCACAATGACTCTTTCAATAACAAACTGATTCTTTCAATTATTTTTTTACTCTTTTATTATTTTACTTTCAAAATATCTTCTTTTGCATGAATAAACTCTGTAATTAATTGACAGTAAGGAGTTGGAATGCCATATTCCTTCCCTTTTCTAGCAACAAATCCATTCAAGAAGTCCACTTCAGTAAAGCGGTGGTTTTGGATTAAATCTTGGTGCATGGAAGGATAGTGTCCGCGAACTTTATTAGAAGCCGTATACACATAATCTTTCATTGCAACCGGATCAAGATGTACACCTTCTTTTTCAGCAACCGCCACAAATTCAGCAATAATTTGCGTTACAATCGCTTCGGCCGTTGAAGTATCAAAAACTTCTCCGATATTGGCATCTAAAATCGCACATGTTGCGTTCATCGTACCGTTTACGCACGCTTTACGCCATGTTGAGAAATGAACGTCTTCACTATAGCTTGCGTTCAAGCCGGCTTTGTCCATCACTTCTACTAATTCTTTAGCAATCGCCACACCACTTGGGTCAGCCGCTTGCATTTCTACCGTACCAGTACCACCTAAACGCGCTACCCCTCGTTCAATCAGACCCGCTGTCCAAATCGTAACTCCCATAATAATGTTTTTACGAGGAACGTATTTTGCCATTGTGTCCTCGTGACCTAAACCATTTAAAAGACAAAGTACTTTCGTATCTTCGTGGATAATTGGTTTAATTTTTTCTAGCATTTCGCCTAATTTCATTGATTTCGTAAAGGCGATAACTACATCTACCTCATCAGTTGCTTCTTCTGGTCGAACAATTTTAATGTCAATGGTATCTGTATTTTCGCCATCAACGACTTTCAACCCATTTTTTTGGATGGCTTCGATGTGCGCTGGCCATTCATCAATCAGCGTCACCTCTTGACCTGTTTTTGTTAACATGTAGCCAAAACGGCATCCCATTGCTCCTGCTCCTGCAATCGCGATTTTCATTTTTTCACTCCTATTCTCATTAAACATTTAATTGATAATCTTCTGGTTGAATCCATTTTAACACTTTTTCGAATAAATGAATGAATACGATGTTTAATACAATTGGTGCAACGACGAAAATGAGCACTACTACAATCACATTAGTCGCATTCCAACCACCCTCTGCTAAGTTCAACGCATTAATAGGGCCTACTAACCCACTAAATCCAAAACCTGCACTTTGAGGGGTTCCTTGAATATTAAATAAGGCAGCTAACACTCCTAAAACAGCAGAAGAACACATCATCGGCAATAAAATTTTTGGTTTTGCCAAAACGTTGGCCATAGACATCTTAGGCGAGCCGATAAAATGCGCAATTGCTGTTCCTTTTGGATTCACTTTCCATCCAGCAATCGCAAGACCAAAGCCTGCTGCACAAATACCAAGATTTGCTGCTCCTGAGCCCACCCCGCTAAGGCTAATGGCTAATGCAATGCCTACCGTTGTAAATGGAGACACAATCAACATACAAAAAATAACCGCCAATAATAAACACATAATAACGGGTTGTAAGGATAATAGCGTACCAATTCCTTGTCCTAACAAGGTGGTTAATGTTGAAATATAAGGTAACGCTAAGCGGCCCAGTCCGCCGACAAGCACTAACAACACTGTTGGAATAACGATAATAGAGTAGGCTTTCGCTTTATTGCCAATCCATAAAATCACGGCTGCACCTAATGCGGCAGTCAGTCCCATCGTAATGATGTCCCCTGTTCCACTAAAGATAATTCCTTTGACCTCTGAATTAAAATTCGCAACTCCTCCTGCAAATAAGATCGCTAGTGCCAACGCTCCTGTTTGAATCGGCGTAAATTTAAAGAACTGTCCAACCATCATTCCAATAATTGCCCCCATTAGTGTATTCGCCACTTGAGTCGCTTGGATAATCAGTTGTCCTTGAGGGAAGATAGGAAGGAGTGCCTTCACTAATTCACCAAGGAGAGCTCCAGGGATAAGGGTCACGACAACGCCTAGCGCCAGAGCGTTCAGGACGTTCATTGTAAATTCTTTGCCCTTGTATTTTTTTGTTTCCATAAACCTTCCACCTTTCATAAGATTGGCTTTATTATAGCATACCCACCAGCTAGTATTGTGATATTTTCTTGTAAAATCATATAAAAGACCGTAGTTCGTTACATTTTTTCTGCAAAAATAAAGTTAGTATTCATAAAAGAAGATTTCGATTACTACGAATCATTACGGATGTTTCCATAATCGCTGTAGTGGGGTACCGGTGCAAGCCTTAGCCTTGCACCTTCAAAGCCTCAAAGTAGGAGTATGGAATAAATTCCTAACTCCTACTAGGCACAGTGGTTGAATGGTATGAGCTACACTATAAACAGTTTGCTCATACCTATTCAACTTTGTGGGGGAAAGAAAACGAAACACACTAGATACAATAATGCATCTAGTGTGTTTCTGTCTTTCTCCCTCGCATTTGATACGATTCCCCACCACTGCGATTATATAATCCGTAAGATTCTTCGTAATCTCTGTTTAGTGAATTTATATTTGCAGAACGCCTACGTTCTTTTATTTTCGTACTATTAAAAACATCAATATGCCTGAAGATGGTATTAAAGCCAATCTTAAAAAAGCTTCGTTACGGTGGGATGAGTTCCAAGGAAAAATGTGCTTCCTAACACTGCCGATTAGGCGAGGTTACACTTCGGAGCTTTGCGTTGATGAAATTATCATATATGGTAATTATCATATATGATAATTTTCAGAATTTGGGCAAAAGAAAAAGGCCGGACAAATTGTCCAGCCTTAGAGTCTTCAAAAATTATAATCCTGGTGCTTCATTGATAATTGCTGTAAGCATCCAAACTAATTTTTCTAATGCGCCTTTTGCACCGATGAAGATATCTTGTGTTACATCGTCGCCTTCTTCACCAGTAACTTCGATTCCTTTTTCATAAAGGTCGATTAAGTAACGGTAACCTACTAATAAATGACGGATGCGATCTTCCATGCTGTCGTTGTAGTTTCCTTTAGCATCTGCAATTTTAGTATTTTCAGCAAATTCACGTAATGTTGAATAAGGTGCGCCACCTAATGTGATTAAACGTTCAGATACTTCATCTAATTGAGCGTCTAACATTTCCATATGTTGATCCATTAATGGATGCATTGTGATGAAAGTTGCCCCGCGCATGTACCAGTGAGCTTGGTGTACGATTACTGATTGTTGGCTTAAATCAGCCACTAATTGATTTAATACTTGTTTTGTTTGTTCTTTTGACATATTCATTACCTCTTTCTTATTTAGAATTATTCTAATTTATATTTAAAGTATATCCTTATTTTTATGAGTTGTCAATAGATGCGTTCGAAAAAAAGGGTTAGATTTTTCTAACCCTTAATTAGTTACTATATCCATTCATAAAGTAATTTTTATAATTCAAAAAGTATCTTTCAGATAATTCATCATTTTCTCTATACAAACTTTCTGCGACCATAAAAGATTTTCTTATCGCAGAAACATTATTAGTATCACACAAAATCACAAAAGCTGTAGATAATTCACCGCTTGGAACAGTTAAAGTAAAACAGTTTGCCATATTAGCTATTCGAAGAAAACCTTTATTGGCTGCAACCTGAATTTCTTTTGTTTTATCATCAAAATGTCCAAAGACAGTATCTCCAAACCCATGCAAATCTACTGGCCCTTCTTTGCTCACAATGATATCGTATTTCTCCAATAATCTTTTTGTAGTTTCTATCAACGCTAAACGCTCATTATCATATTTTCCTTCAAACGAGCTAACTTCAACGTTCTCATCCTTCAGCAAATTACAGATATTTTCGTCATCAACTAGTATTTTTGCTTCTCGATTTGAACTTTCTAAATCTCTTAAATTTAAATATAATTCTTGAACCAGCTTTAGATTTTTAGATATTAAACCTATAGATGGCATAAACGAAATTCCATCGGTTGACACTTTCTCATTTTCTTTTTTTCGTTCTTCATGGAGCAATAATGGATCAATCACAGAAAATAAATTTAAAGAAATAGCTGGGGCTAGAACCGAACCTCCACCATCTGTGCCCATACCTATATCATTTATTTCCAAGAAAACATTGATTGCCGTTCCGCTAGAAGAACCAGTCATAGCCAATCCAGTTATTGGATTCTTTAAATCAATATCAATTGCTCGACCACCTAAACTAGATTGATCTCTAGTATGCAAATAATACGAACATTGATTTAATCTTTGTTCCATCTCGTCAGTTAGCCACAGACAATTTTTTACTCCTAAATAATAACCAGATTCATTAGAAATCTTGTCAAAGGCTAATGGATAGACCGTATCTACTGATTTTACCGGATTTTTCATAGCAAGCATTGTTTTGAACGCATATTTTTGTATTTTTTTCATAGCAAAACCTATTTTTCTAATATCCTATTTAAGAATGAATGTCCATGTTGAGGAGCTTCGACATCAAAATATTCCCCGACAGTAGCAGCAACATCAGCCATAGTATCACGTTCTCCAACATATTTCCCCGTAATACCAGGACTGTATATCATCAATGGTACTCTTTCTCTCGTATGATTACTATGACCAATCGTTGGGTCATTTCCGTGGTCCGCCATCACAATTAAAATATCACCGACATTTAATTCTGGTAACAATTCAGCAATACGTTTGTCGCTCACTTCTAATCGGTCTGCATATCTCTCCACATCTTCAGCATGACCAGCCAAATCGGTTTCTTGAATGTTTAATGCAATAAAGCCGTTTTGTATACTTTTCACTTCTTTCATTAAACAATCAAATAAGTATTCAGAGTCAACACCAGGAAAAAGTCTTGTACTTGTTGTTTGTATGATATCCGCTATTTTACCTAAGAAAGAGACTGTAATTCCTTTCTTATCCAGAATCGTTGGAATCTGAACATTTTTATCAATTCCATATCCCAAGTGAACTACTTGATATCCGTGGTTATAAACTCCTGATTCTGGAGCATCTACACCCGCTATTTTGTCATTCTTCACTTTCCTAGCTCGTAGAAGGTTGTCCAACGTAATTTGTTCGCCTCCAAAAGTAATAACACGCGATACCTGAACAACATCTCTAACAACATGTCCAATCTTACTCAACTCTTCAAAACTAATTAAATCTAAGCAAGCTGAAACGTTGTAAACTTGTCCGTAATCTGTCTCTAAATTATCCCCAACGGTTGCAACTTCATTCACAACAAGAATTTGTAACCCTGGTTCTCCAACACGTCTAACTTTATAGCCGTTTCTTAAAAGATTCCTTTCAACCTCATCTATTTTTTCATTAAACGGTTGTATCAACGGAACTTTCGGAGTAGTCCCCATTATTTCTTGATGTCCTAAAAAAGAATCTGCTCCATAATGAGTTAAATTTGCTGTCCCAAAATTAGCAATATCCGAAAATTTATGTTCTCCAACTTCTTCACCAATAGCGTTCATAAGTCCTAATTTTTCTAGTGTAGGAATTTTTATATCAGGTTTTGATTGAATGATATGTTTGGCAGTATTACTTCCAACATCTCTAGGTCTTACCTCTACACAATCATCCATTGCCCCTACGCCAAAACTATCTAAAACAATGAGAACAAATCTTCCCATTTTTTTCACCTTCTCACTTTATTTCCCAAACTATCGTAAATTCCAACTAAATGTGGTTTCCCACTCTGCAGTCCCGAAACAATAGCTAAATCGCTTCTAGTAACAAAAATCTGTGTTCTAAAAGAACCAATCACAGTTGAACCAACTGGATGCTCATTTTTAGTCTCAATATAATAATCAATACTTTCATCTTTCAGAGGAAGAACTGCATCGAAAATGAGATTATTTCCATCCACGACTTCAACATTTTCAAAATGGCCTCGCCTATAATATCCTCCGCCATAAAAATACGAATGGCCATCTAAGTTATGAGAAATCTCGCTAACATATACTAAAGCTGGTATTTCTGGTAGATCCAGCACGGCATGAAGTGGAGTGGTTCCCGTTAAAGCATGACCAGGTTCCCCTTGATGCCCTCCTAACTTACGAATCTCAGGAATTGTTACTGAACAAGTAGCAGATGGCATATTCAGTATCGGTTGAATCCCTTCTTTTTCAAGAATTTCTTTCGCTTTTCTTACTGTTTTCATATTATTTGTCGGAATAATATTTTCTTTACCATCAAATAAAAAACAAGGGAACGAGGTTAATCCTCCTATTTCTACCCATTCAGAAGCTTCAACAATAGAAATGACCTCATTTAAATCAGACAAATGAAAACCTCCGTATTGTCCATCATAAATATTGTCATCTTTCTCAATAACTTTTAACAATAGCTTCTGATTTTTTTTTAGTCGATCCGCAACACGAATAATCTGCTGAGCCTTTTCAACGGAGTACACCGTAATGTAATCTGTTCCATACGAAATAATTTTCTCCAACATAGCATCCGGAATTTGAACTAGATGTCCAACATTCCCTAAAAGCAGACCCTCTTCCATCATCTTTAACGCTTCTTTATAGTCCACGACAACTGCCTTTTTTATATTTGTATTTTCAACAATCGCCTTTGCTATAAATGGATTCCGTCCAATCTGCTTTAGCATATAATAAAGCTCAACATCTTCTTTATTTGCGATTTCAGACATATATTTTGCATTTTGGATAACAGCATCTAAATCAATCACATAAGTATCTGGAAGGATTTCCCCGTCTTTATGAAGTTTAATTGCAAAATCTACTAAAGATCGATTTCTTCTATTAACGAGATTAAGAAACATGTTTGTCACCTTCTAATAAATTCAATAAATGAAGATAAATAAACTCTAACTCATTCTCTGAATACACTTCTTCACCGATATATTTTGACAAGCGACTCCAGACTTCTTTACATTCAGTGAAATTAAGGTGATTTTTAATTTCGTTTCGAATGATTTCTTCCATTTTGGCATCTAAAACTTCATTTTTTCTACGTCTCGATTCAGCCATTGCTAAATGAATAAGAAATACTTCAACCTTCGTTTCATCATTAATCTTCATTTCATTTTGAAAGAAATCACGAGCCTTCAATATATATTTTTTTGTATCTTCATCTATAACATCTGCCACTACCAGAACATCCAATTTCTCTTCTAGCATGAACTCACCCCTTTTAATATTGAGGAATCATCTCATTATTTTTAACTTTATTTTGAATCTCAATTATTTTATCTGCAACTACACTTTGATTAAAAAATGCTCTAAGCGAATCATCATCTTTATGAACTACAACAACTGCAGATGTCATATCATCAATCCACTGATTGTGTTTTAATTTCGAATAGCTTAAATCGGAATAATCTTTATCAATTAATTCATCTAAATTCCAAACACCAACGTCTACAATTCCCTTTCTTAGCGCTGTGAGGATTTGAAACCCAGGCATTTCAACTAATTGAACATTTTTATCTTTTACTACTTCTTCTGTCAGTAGGTATTGGTCGATTGAATTATAATCAATAGCTACTTTCTTGCTTTCAATGGTCTTATCTGTATTCTCGCTAGAGAAGACAACAACATGCTCGCTTAAATAACTATTTTTACCGAAGTCTAGCGCTATTTCTAATGGTTCACGATTATGAATAGCTTGTTTAGCAGCAAATTTAGAAACAATTGCAAAACGATAAAACTTACTCGTAACTGCTTTAATTCTTTCTTTTGAACCCCGAATATAACCTAAATTCAATGGAATATGGTTGTTACGGAATTCTTCGTATATTCCGGTCGCTAGACCTTCATAGAGTTTAGAGTATGGCAAAGTCATCGTCCCAAGAACCGTTTCTGACAATGCATAAGATTGCAATATTTCATAATTAATTTCTGAAATAAACGAACCTTGGTGACCTTTGCTGATTAATTGAAAAGCCCCCTCGCTTTTTAAATAAGAAATCGCATTTTGAACGGTCCCGCGAGCTACTTCTAACTCTTCTTGATATTCAGAAATACTCGGAACTTTATCTCCTACAGATTTCTTTAAAAAATCCGATGCGATAGCATTGATTACTTGACCTTTTTTCATTAAAAACTTTTCTACCATACTCTTCCTCTTTTTTACTCTTTTACTTTTTCTATTGATTCTTTCAGTATTCTTAAAATGGTTTTAGTCCCAGAGCGATTCGGATTAATACGAATCAATCTTTTTTCTGCAGTCGGATCTGCATTTCTAAAAGTTCCAGAAACTCTATAAAATAGAGGACAAAACTCATACTGTGACTCTGCACCTACAGGATACGGCAATGCGCCTAATTTTGTTGCTTCGTCAATGACTTCTTCAGCAATCGGATCGTTTAATTCGACAATCAAAACTCTTGATTGAGCGTTCACAATAGAAGCTTCTTTGACCGTCTCTAAAGCACCTTGATTTAACAATTCACATACTTCCTCGCCAACCTTCGCGGAAATAGCTTGAGCAACTGGAACATAGATCATCCCTTTTAAGACATCTAGAGCTTCATGACCTTGGACTTGTCCTCCACCAGAATAGTTTTCTTTTTTCAAGCTTTGTAGCAATTCTGACTTCCCTACTACACACCCTATTCCTTCCGGTCCTAAAAGCTTAAATGTTGAGAAGCAAGAAATATCAGCTCCATACTGTACCCCTATTTTATCTGTTTTAAAAACAGAATAGTTATCATCTGTTATCACAAACATATCAGGGCGCAACTCTTTAATTGTTTTAATTACCGTTTCAGCTTCATAAGAATCTGAAGGAAGCTGTCTTGTAATTTGAACTAGAGCCGATGTTATTTCTTTACTTTTTATAATATCTCTCAGAGCATTTAAATCGTTAAAGTCCACTTTTTCAAATGTAATACCTAACATTTCAAAACTCACATTTGTAGTAGGATAAATGGGCGCATCATGAATTAATATTTTCTTTTTACGGTTAACACCCACATGCAAAGCAAGTCTTATCGCATTTGTTCCTGAACCTCTAACTAATAGCGCCTCATCTGCATCAAAAAAGTTTGCAATAACTTTTTCAACCTTCCCTGTATACACAGGTTGATTGAGACCTTTCACTACTCCTAAATCTCCCCTAGTTAAAATTTCATTTCCAGGAAAGACTTTAGTAATCTCATCTACTAACCTGAATTGCATTTCTTGTGCTTCTGCGATTGTCAAACTTTTTAAAGGATAACTTTTCATTTTTTACTCCTTGCCAAAAATCGTTTAGGATTTTCCACTAACATTTTACGAATGAATTTGTCTGACACTCCACCCTCTCGTAACATTGGAACAAAACGATCTAACAGATAAGAATACCCTATTCCACCTTGATATTCTAGGTTTGATTTCCGAGTAATATCCATAGATAAAAACACCTTATCTTCATACCCTCTTTTTTCGATTTCTCTTAACATTTCTACTCGCAATAAGTCTGGTTGGTAATTCTCTTTACCAACAGTATCAAACTCTACATAGACTCCCTCATCTAACATTTTAAGAATATAATTTACATCTCCTGTTAAATCAACATGGCCAATAATTACTCTATCTAAGGCTACATTCTCTTTTTTGAAGAAGGCAACTTGTTCGTGACCATATGTTCCAAGGGTTGTATGAGTGGTAATTGGAACTCCCAACTCTTTATGAACAATTGACGAGGCAAGAAATACCTTTTTCTCTCTATCAGTCATCATATTTTTACTAGTCCCTATTTCTCCAATAATTTGCGCTTTTATATTGGTACCGTCAATCCCTTCAAGAATCTCTCTACGCATTAAATCAGCTAGCTCTTCAACACTAGCATCTGTCACAAAATCCGGCAAAAATTTATCTTGATAAAAACCTGTTGCTTGAATAATATTAATTTTACTAAGCTCAGCAACTTTTTGAACATATAAAGGATTTCTTCTCATATCAAGGTTCGTAACATCTACGATGTTACGAACCCCTTTATCATATAATTTTTTAAATTCTTCTACTGTTTCATCAAAGCAATTTAAGTTAGTATCATCAATATTTTTTAATCTAGATAAATCAATGGTCGTATGTTCGTGCATATAAGTAATCCCATCTATGAACGTCATATCAACAATCTCCTATCCAGCAACTGGCGTGAATAATCCAATCATATAAAGAATATTAACAATAATTCCTAAACTGATTGCTGCAACTGGTCCAATAGCTAATTCTACAATAGGGCTCTTTGCCTTTCTATTTAGAAGAAGTAATCCAATTACCCAGAAGTATCCAATCCCTGGTGCGATTTTTTCAGATGCAATAGCCCCACCAACTAATAAAGCTACTTCTAAGACTTTATTCATTGCTGTACGAATATGTTCACCCATTTCACGAATTCCAGGGAATTTGTCTAATCCTTTAGCCACTAATGCTAACAATTGAACTTCAACAAACATCAATGCCGCACCTGCAATAAATGCAACTAATGGGTTACCATTTAGTAACATCCCTACAACAAATACAAACGTCGCCCCTGCTGGGCTGTAAACCCCTGTTACAATTGCTGTTGAGAATACTAATGGAATAAATCCAATCCCTCTCGCAAATGCAGCTAAAGCAGCTTCACTAATTTTTCCTTCAGTCAATAATTTTAATGAAATTGGGTCTCCTGCAAGAATCATTAAACTAGTAGACGCTGATACAAGTCCCCCTGTGATTGATAACCAAATCCAATTTCTCTTAATTCTATTTACACGTTCTAAGAATACACTCACTAAAGTCTCATTAGAATTACTTCCATCTCCTTTTACTTGCATTGCAAATACAATCATGAAAATCATACCTACAAGTAAAGACATACCTTCTGCACTTAGTTTAATGGTAGTCGCTTCTAATTTAATCGTTCCAAACTGTTTTACTGCAAACAAAGCTAATAAAGTAGCTAATAGCGTGATTGCTGCTTTTTTAAATCCATGTTGACTTGCAATCGCAATTGCAGGGAAAATACTAAATCCTACGATAATAGGCGAGCCTACAGAAGATAGTGCAGGCATAAAGTTCACTGGTAACATATTGAACAAATCAACTACAGCTTGTAAACCTAACACAAGACCTACACCATAGAGTGCTCCGACTACACCTGATACTACCATTCCAAGATTTCCTTCCGGAGCCCAAGAACCGATAATATCTGTCATTAATAAAATACTATGCACTAAAATAATGGAAGCTCCAATGGATACTGGAATACCAAATCCGATAACCAATCCAAAACTTAATGCAAAACTTGTTGCTGCTAATTCCTTTTTACCAATCTTTTTTTCTAAATATTCTGGAAGAATCGGTCTTAACCCATCATTAAAAACAGCAATCCCTTTATTCGCTAGAATTGAGCACAAAGCGCCTAGCAACGCAATAACTATTAATTCTAAAGTTTTATCCATCATCTTTCCCTCTTTTTCTATTAAATTTTATTTAGTTCTTCCATGATAATTGGAACGACATCATTTTTATGTTGCGCAGTGAATCCAAATGCTTTCTTTCCACTTCGAATATTTTCCCTAATTTCTTCTTCTGGCATTATTTTTCCAGGCATCGAAACTGTCACACAATTATCTCTTCCTAAAAGAGCTAGAGCCATCGCCAAAGCTCCTCCACCGCCAGTGTTGCAAGCTCCAATATAATAATCAGCTGTCCCAGATTTAATAGCCATCGCAGCATCCAAATCACTCTTCACTTCAACGCTATCTTCTGGTAAACCATACTGAAGTACTAAAGCTTTTACTTCCTCTTTATCAATTTGCCCACCAACTACAATTTTTTTCATCTAACATCCTCCTCTATTTTTCACTTAAAAATTCATTATGAACTGCATAATTGACTGCACTAGCAAAATCGTGAGTGTTACTATAATTTCCAGATTTTTGTTGCCCATTATTCATTTTATTGGTTAGAACAATTACTACTATCTTATTTTTTGGAGAAATTGTTACATAAGTGCCAGTAAATCCATTGTGTCCAATCGCATCTTCTGCTAAAGACTGCATCCACCCTGCATTCTTTAAATATCCATAAGATTGAATTGATCCTGATTTTGTTTTAAACACGTCTTGTAAGAATAGTTCCACGGTTTTTTCATCATATAGAACCGTATCTCCTCGTTTTCCTTTATCTACTAAAACTTGATATAAGGTTGATAAATCTGTAGCAGTTGAAAATAACCCTGCGTGACCAGCGTATCCTTCATTTGCCATAAAAGCATTCCCATCATTCACTTCGCCTTGGAGCTCATAATTACGCCATCCATTGAATTTTTCGAATGCTTCTTTATCTGCTGTCATGTCGTATCCAAATTTAGGGAAGTTTACTTCATCGATCATCATTTTTTCAAAAGGATTTCCATATGAAGTTACAGCAATTTGTGATTTATCTACTCCATTTTTTAAAGGATTAAACATCGTATTCTTCATTTCAAGTGGTTCATAAATCGTCTTAGCAATATATTTGTCAAATGCTTCTCCTGTAATCTTTTCTGCAATAAACGCTAAAGTCATATAACCTAAGTCACTGTACTTATACTCTCCAGGTTTAAATTCTAATTTTTGTTCTTCAATATATTTCAAAGTATCTTGTCGATTGTTCGAGTATAAATAAATTGCTTTCCATTGCGGCAGACCGGATGTATGACTGAGCAATTGACCAATCGTCACATCTTCTTTTCCATTTTTTCCAAATTCAGGTAAATACTTCGTTACCTTATCGTCTAACTTCACTTTCCCTTCATATACTAAATGCATAAAAACTTGAGTTGTCGCACTAATTTTCGTAACTGAGGCTAAATCAAACAGCGTTTCATTAGTAACCGCAGAGGGATTCTCAATCTTTTCAGCAGGATTCTTCGAAAAATCAAATGCTTGAATCGTTCCATAGCTCTTCTTAAAAACTATTTTCCCGTCTTTTAAAACCACAATTTGAGCTCCAGGAGTTGCTTTAGGGTTTGCCTCTGCTAATTGGCTTTTCACATAAGAAAAAGCAACTGCATCAATTGCTTTTTCAAGAGCTTTTGATGAATCATTGTTTTCTTTATTCTCAGCCACAACCGTTGTTTCTGAACTTTGAGGAACGACTTTATTTGCACACCCTGCTAACCCGAAAACACTTAGAGCAGCAGTAACTAGTAACATTTTCTTCCTATTATTTTTCAACATCTTAACTCCTCCGTTCAATATACATTTTTTTGTACAATAGAAACTGCCTTTACTTAAACGAACATAAAATGCACCCCCGATATAAAATACACTTTTTTGTACTATCACTATACGTCAAGTATAATACTATACAACTAATTTGTAAACCCTTTCTTAAATTTTAATAAAGAAGGCTTTAAAAATCCCCCCTTCACTTTTTGTTAGCAAAAGGGGGTAGATAATAAAAATAGTAAGGTTTTATATTCTTATTTCGCTAAGTCAGTAATATAGTCAAAGAAGGCATCGCGGTCGACGTGGTAAACAAGGTCGACTGGACGGCCATTTTCGGCTTTAACGGTACGGCCACGGCTTGCACCGGCAACAATTACGTCACTGTTTACCACAGAGCGTTTCACAAGGTCTTCTTTCCCGAATGAAGCGGTCGTTAACACGTCCCATAAGAAATAAGTAGAATTCGTTACGTAGTGAGTGAGCGGCGGAACGATGGCGTAACATTGACCTAAGAAGTCAATGCCTTCGATAGCACGTTCTCTTGCCCAACGATCGCGGACATCAAGAGATAATGGCACCATGTTGGTACTTTCAAGCGCCACAAGTTCGATTTGGATGCCTGATTTCCAAACGCGTTTTGCCGCAAATGGGTCCCAGTACACATTCCACTCTGCAGTTCCGTCGTGTTCAGGGTCTTCCACATTCCCCATATCAAGGAAGGTTCCGCCCATCCAGTACAGTTTACCGATTTTTTCTTCGATGGTTGGGTCTTGTTCTAATGCACGTGCTAAGTCTGTTAAGGGCCCTACGAAAACAAGGTCCACTTTCTCATCCGATTCTTTTAAGGCACGGATTAAATCTTCGTGCGCTTTTAATGGTGAGTCTTGCACCGTAATCGGTTTATGTTCGTTTAAGATTGGAAGTGCGTCCACTGTGAAGGCATGCATTCTCCATTCTTTCGGGAATGGGTTCACAGGGCGAGAGTCTGAAGAAGCCACTTTCAGTTGTTTGTCCTTTTCAGATCCGAATTTATGAATAATCTTCTTGCTAGCTTCCACCGCTGGTAGTAAATAGCAGTCTGCTTCGATAACGCCGACCCCTACTAATTCCACGTCTTCCATTTTTAATAGTAAATATAATGATACTAAATCATCCACTCCACCATCGTGGTTTAAATAAACTTTACGCATTTATGAGTTATTCTCCTTTAAAATAGTTTTCTTGCACGCTTTATTATACCTAAAAACGAACGATAAAGAAACTATTTTTATTTAACGTTTGGTTTTGTTTTCGGGTGCATTCGTTCTTAGTTTATGTTAAACTATTTTTAATTATTTTTTAATGTTAGGATGTGGTTCAATGAAAAAGAAAATCATAGATATTATCATTATCGGTTTTGCTCTGTTTGCCATCTTCTTTGGAGCCGGAAATTTAATTTTCCCGCCTTATCTAGGAGTGACTGCAGGGGAAAACTGGGGAACTGCAACCCTTGCATTTTTAATCAGTGATCCACTCCTATCGGTTGTGGCCGTGATGGTTGTGGCTACTCTTGGCGGAAGCGCACTAGCCGTCGGACGACGGATTCACCCTATTTTTGCAGGCGTCTTAAATGCCATCTGCGTTCTCTTAATTGGGCCCATTTTTGCGGTTCCACGTACAGGAGCTTCCACGCATGAGATTTTCGTACAATCGTATTTTCCTGACGCACCACAGTGGATTACTTCCCTCGTCTTCTTCGGAATCGTTCTTTGGATTACGTACAAAGAAAACTCCGTCATGGATGCTATCGGAAAATACTTAACACCAATTCTCTTACTTATTCTCTTGTGTATCTTTGTGGCTGCCATCGTTCAACCCAATGCAAGTTTTGCGACAACAGATGGAAGTGGACTTTTCGCACAAGGATTTAAAGAAGGTTACCAAACCATGGACGTGCTTGGAGCTCCTCTCTTAGCTGGAGTAGTGATGAAAGATATCACGCGTCGTGGATATTTAAATCGAAAAGAGCAATTCAGAATGATGTTCGGCGTCGGCATCGTGGCCTTCGTCCTACTCGCTGTCGTATACTCAACCCTAGCTTACAGCGGGGCCAGCATGAGCACAGTTATTGACTCAACTGCGCAACGTTCTGTTATTTTAACAACCATTGTTAAAACTTTACTCGGCTCATGGGGACAACTGGCAATGGGACTTGCTGTCTGCTTCGCCTGCCTCACAACTGCGATTGGACTGACAACCACTTGTGGTCAATATTTCGAAGAAGTATCTAAAAGGAAACTCCCTTATAAGAAAACCATCCTTGTAACGGTTGCGGTGGAATTCATCATTTCACTTGTCGGCGTTGACTCACTGATTAACCTCGCCGTTCCAGTGTTAACGTTCATCTTCCCAATCGTGATTGCACTCATTCTCTTCTCGGCTTTCGACCAATACATCCCATACGACTGGACATATCTTGGAGCTGTCGTTGGAGCTGGAATCGTGGGCCTCGTACAAGGAATCAACACTCTTTCACAATTACTAGGAGGAAACCTACTAGGAGACGCAGCCACTTGGATTGGAACCCTCCCACTAGCCACATACGGCCTTGAGTGGATTGTCCCAACATTCATAGGCGCAATCCTCTTCACTATCGCATCCGCCATTTTGAAACCAAAACAACTTGAATTTGAATAGAAAAACGGAGCCTCCCAGCTCCGTTTTTTTATGCACATTTCCTGTTATCTAAAGGACGGTTTGTATCTGTCACTTTGATTGGGATATGGGAATTATCATACGCAGTACCCTCAAGTCTGTGAAGCTTTGCGGGTGACGAACGGAAAACCCATCCGACCCTCTCTTAAAAAAGGACGGTTTGTATATGGTTGTCTCGCAGCATATGCGAACCCCGCTCCAAATGCAGAATCCCAAGTCTGAGACAAAAAATGAAGCAAAGAAAAAAATCCTACGGATCCAATAAGGATTGTAGTACGGTTTAGTAACCGATGTGAATTACTGACTCTGGAAATTTATTTCCTAGAGTCAGTTTGAAGCTCGGTAGGCTGTAGACAATAGACTACAGCCGGTACCCGACTTACAATCATTATTGATGAATCCGTAAGAATTTTTCTTTGCTTATATTACTTTTGCTTTCCTAGTCCACAGACTTAAGGGCTTCTAGCATATCGATTCGTTGGAGAAGATGGTTCACCATATACCCCAGTGCCACCAAGATGACAATCACAATCACACTTGGCAACACATATACAAACCATCCGACAGCGGGATTAAACATGACAAACCCCGGCGCCACCGTCTCAATAATTACCCTATGCAACACTCGCCCAAACAACAGCCCCACAACAATCCCGATGACCGATAACAAAATCGTTTCGCGGTAAATATACATCGTGACTTCTTTGTTTAGGAAGCCAAGCACTTTAATCGTTGAGAGCTCGCGAATCCGTTCTGCTACATTGATATTGGTTAAGTTATATAGGATAACAACCGCTAGTAAAATCGATACGGCTGTTAAAATCATCATAACACGACTCAATGAACCAACAATTGTATCAATACGACTCACCATAGACGTGTTTTGCACGACTGCTTTTACACCGTCAAGAGCCATTAAGTCCGCTGCGGCTTTTTGTACGCTAGAGGCGTCTTTATCTTTAAACTGTACGAAAATCGCGTTGTCTTTTGGCACCTCTCCATAAGCCTTTGCGTACACTTCTGGCGTCATTACGACAAAGTGCCCAGCGTACATTTCCACGATACCACCGACCGTTAATGTCACATCCACACCGTCCTTATTCGGAAGCGTAAAGGTGTCGCCTGCTTTCACGTTTAAGAGTTTGGCTAACTTCTCGGAAATCAACACGCCATCTTCAGGAAGCGTCACGGCTTTCTTCGTCTTCGCATCATTCAAATGTAAATATGGAGAAAGGTTGTCTTCATTCCCAACAAGCACCGTAATAGACTGCTCATCGTCCACCCCTGGCACTTCACGCGTCACCGATTCGCTATAGACGTCGCTATAGGAAGTCACGCTTGAAGAGGTTAAATAGTTATGTAGCGCTGTTTCTTCTGAAACGGTTAATACAGCCTCTTTTGAAACAATCGCATCATAGGTGACGATTTCCTTGAACTGGCGATCAGCAATCCCATCAAGAGACCCGAGAATTCCACGCCCCGCAAAGAGAAGCGCCACGGAACCGGCTACCCCGAAAATCGTCATCAGCATCCGTTGTTTATAGCGGAAAATATTCCGTGCTGTTACCTTATGCGTGAAGCTAAGACGATTCCAGATGAATGGAATACGCTCAAGGAAAATCTTTGCCCCAGCCACGGGAGCTTTCGGCAAGAGAAGGGCCGATGCTTGCTCATGCAGTTCGCGGCGAGCAATCCATAACGGAGGCACTACGCTACAAATGAGCGAGCAAAGAATCGCAATCGCGGCAATGAGCGGATGGAAATTCAACTGGATACTTGGCAATACCGTATCCTTCATCAAAGTTGCACCCAAAGCACTTGGCAAGGCGTACGTTCCTAGTAAGATTCCAAGGACTGTTCCACTTACCCCTGCTGTAAAGCCATACACGGCAAACTTCTTCATCACGTCTTTTGTTTCATAGCCGATCGCCTTCAACACCCCAGCATTAATGCGTTCTTCGTTCACAAAACGCGTCATCGTCGTTACCGTTACAAGCGCCGCCACGGCATAAAGTACAATCGGGAAGAGGTTCCCCACCGACGTAATTCCTTCCGCCGTGGTTTTCATGTTGAAGAATCCTTCGCTTCCAAGCATCGTCGAACGTGTGTAGACAGAGTACTTCGGCTTCGTGAGTTTTGAAACGTCCACTTCAGCCTTTTCAAGTTCGGATTCAGCCTTCTGGATATCTTTATCGGCGGTTTCTTTCTTCTCGTTATAAGTTTCTTCGCTTTCTTTTAGCTGTGTTTTTGCGTCCGCGAGTTTAGCTTCACCGTCCGCCAACGTTTTCTTGGCTTCGGCTAATTTTGCCTTTCCTTCTTCTAATGTTCCAACGTTGGCTTCAAAGGCCGCCACACCTTGGCGATATTGTTCTAGCCCATCGACGTACTGGCTGTAGCTTGCGTAATACTTCGCTAAACCTTGTTGGTACGCTTCTTGCCCTGCGCGTAATTGTTGCTTTTTCGACTCGAGTTCCGCTTCAGCATTTGAAATCGCTGTTTGACCAGCTGTAAGTTCTTGTTCTTTTTGAGCGAGCATTTGTTCTTTGGCATGAAGTGTCGCTTCGGTTTGAGTAAGCTGGTTTTCAGCCTGTGTTAAAGCTGTCTCCATCGCTTGAAGACTCGCTTTGGTAATGCCTTTTGCCGCAGCCGCATTAGGGTCGCTGGCTAGTAGCGCCTTTCCTTGCGCTAAGGCTGTCTTTTTAGCTTTGAGATCCGCCTTCCCCGTTTCTAGTTGCGCTTTGGCCTGCACTAATTGCGTCTTACCGGCTTCAAGCTGCTCTTTTCCACTTGCGAGTTCCTTTTTTTTCGCAGCAAGTTTCGTCTCCGCTTGGGTTAGTTTAGTACTTGCATCCTCTAACTGTTCTTTCTTTTCGGCTAAAGTCGCCACGGCTTGTTCGATTTGCACACGCGCACTCTCGATCTGGTCACGACTTGCTTCCAACTGTTTCCACGCCGCGTTAAGCTTTTCATCTCCTGAGGCAAGTGTTGCTTCGTTGTTGCGGACTTCTTTTTGCCCGTTTTCAAGCGTCTTTTCGTTCTTTTCGATTTCGCTCTTACCGTCTGCCAGTTTCTTCTCGGCGTCCGAAAGCTGCGTTTTGGCATCGGTAATCTTTTCTTTTCCTTCTGAAATCTTATCGTCGGCCGTCGTCTTCAACGTGTCCAAACGCTTCGTTCCATTGTCGGCTAACTTTTCTTCAAGCGCCTGTTGCAACGCCGTCACCTTGTCTGCGTACTCAAGGCTCGTTGTTTTCCATTTGCGCAAATCCGGATAACGAAGTCGCGCAATCGTATAAACTTCAGAATCGAACGCGTCTTTTGGCACTACGGCAAATCCACTAAGATCCCCGCTTCCCGCACTCGATACTCCTTTAATCGTCTTCGAAAGAATCTCGCTGGAGTTCACAAACCCCGTAATGGTAAATTCATGTTCTTTCAGTAGAGCGTTACTTCCAGATTCATTCAATCGAATGGTATCGCCAATCTTGTACTGATCGGCCATCACCCCGTCAAGCGCCACTTCATTTGATTTTGTAGGAAACGCGCCACTTACCAACTCGAATGTCGAAATATCGGTCGTCTGTGAAAAGACACGAATCGCGTTAGGCGTATCGCCAATCACCGTATCCACAAAATAGCCAAACTCCACATCGGCATTCTCTTGTTGTATCTCGGCTTGGTCCTCTACGCTTAAACCATAGCCTGCTACCACGAATAAATCAGCAGCATTGGCAGTTTCCATATAGCTGTTCAAGGTATCTTCAATATCCGGGCCAGACACTTTCAATCCGACCAAACTGAACGCCCCTAGCATCATGAGAAGCATAATCGATAGGAAGCGTCCCTTTGATTGACGAAGGGAGTTTCAAATATCCTTGTTTAAGGTTTTCTTAGTCACAATTCTCACCCCTTCTAATATTCAAGCGTTTGAATATCTTGTGGATTTGGATTGAGTTCAATTTTCTTCACGCGCGCATCATGCATATGAATCACACGATCAGCAATCGGCGCTAAGGCTGAGTTATGCGTTACGATAATAACGGTTGCCCCTTGGCTACGCGACATATCTTGTAAAATTTGAAGCACTTGTTTTCCGGTATGGTAGTCGAGCGCTCCTGTTGGCTCATCGCAAAGCAAGAGTTTTGGATTCTTCGCAACTGCACGTGCAATCGATACTCGTTGTTGCTCCCCACCCGATAATTGTGCTGGGAAATTATTGATACGGTGTCCTAACCCAACAGACTTCAAGGCTTCTTCAGCATCTTGGGCGTCTTTTACAATCTCAGCCGCTAATTCTACATTTTCCTTTGCCGTTAAATTCGGTACTAGATTATAAAATTGGAAGACGAATCCAACATCATCTCTTCTATAGTAAGTGAGTTGTTTTTCATCAAAAGCGGAAATGTCCACGCCGTCGACAAACACATGCCCGTCGTCGCTCGTGTCCATACCCCCTAAAATATTCAGAACCGTTGATTTCCCTGCACCGCTGGCCCCTAAAATAATGACTAACTCTCCTTTTTCAATTTCAAAATTCACATCATTATTCGCGACAATCTCTGTATCGCCGACTTGATAACGTTTATAGCTATTCTTCATTTCGATATAAGCCATGTCTATCCCTCATTTCTTCAAACGTCTTTAAATGAACAACGTGTTGATTATGCTCGTTAAATACTATATAATGAAATATATAAAAAAACAATACACAATATTCAACAATGTGTTGATTTAAGAAAAGAGTTTAAAAAAATGACGACACAAAAACGGAAAACAACAACTAAAACCGATTTAAAAAGCGCCCTCACTCGATTGCTTAGAGAAAAAGACTTCGAAGCCATTAGCGTAAGTGATATCACTAGAGAAGCCGGCGTGAACCGCGGAACCTTCTATCTCCATTACGTCGATAAATTCGATATGATGGATCAGCTCATCGACGAGATTTTACAAAACATTTTGACTCTATTAAAAGAAGGGAATCCACAAACTAAGGAAGATGCCTTGCCAAGCATCGTGAAAATCTTCGAGTATTTAAAAGAAGACTTTGACTTTATTCACGCGATGACTTTAAATCGCTTCAACTACACGACCAAACTTATTCATGACTTTCTCTATGAATTAACGAAGCAAATCACTCCGATTCAAGAAACGATTCAGAGTGTCTATCCGCTTCCGGCAGATTATGCTACCGAAGTGTTTATCTATAGTAATAGCGCGATTTTCATCCACTGGATTCAAAAAGGAGCCGTGGAAAGTCCCGAAGAAATTGCAAAAATCTTTTTCAGAATGCCGTATAAAGGAGAAAACTCATGCAAAAGACTATTATGAAAGACCCCCTCTTCTTAAGCCAAAAATCCAGTGTTGCCGACCCGAAAGCCGACGCTCAGGTAGTCCGCGACTTGCAAGATACGCTTCGTGCCAACCGTGACCGTTGTGTAGGGATGGCTGCGAATATGATTGGTGTGAAGAAGAACATTATTATTGTAGCGATTGGACCGATGGATTTGGTGATGCTGAATCCACGTATTACAAAAAAACAAGGGCCCTATGAAACAGAAGAAAGATGTCTAAGTCATACGGGAACGAAGAAGACGACGCGCTATCAAACGATTGAAGTAGCCTACACCGACCCGAGCGGCAAGAAGCATACGGGAACGTTCACCGACTTCACGTCGCAAATCATCCAGCATGAGATCGACCACTTAGATGGGGTGCTCATTTAAATACGCAACTTCAGTTGCGTTTCCTTCGAATCCAGACGGATTTCTTCATAGAAGCGATAATGGGGCACCGGTTCGATCCTATAGTCTCTCACCTTTGAAGCCTCAAAGAGAGCGTACGGAATCAATCCCTACGCTCTCTTATTCGCATTCAATGCCATCCCCCACTATTGCTTCTATAGAATCCGTCCGATTCTTCGGAAACGCGTAACTGAAGTAATCGTATTTTTGTGCTGGTGTTGGTCCGAGACTGATTTGTGCCGGGAAGGCGGGGAACTGCTTCTTAAAACGGGCGGTGTCCTCCTTCTTCGTTTCCTATTGTAAGAAAAAAGAAAAAAAAGAGAAAAGGGTTGACCCTTACGTAACGTTATAGCTTATACTTCAAATTGTTAGGAGTTGAAAATATGTATTTAATCAAACAAGTAAGCGAAATCAGTGGTGTATCGGTGCGCACTTTACATCACTATGACGAAATCGGCTTACTATCGCCCAAAAAACATGAGAATGGATACCGCTACTATAGTGAAGAGGAATTGTCCCTCCTTCAAACCATCCTGTACTATAAGTATTTAGGATTTTCACTAAAAGACATCAAAAATCTCATGAAACAAGAAGAGGAAGATCTGTTGCCTCACTTGAAACATCAGTTGATTTTAATGCACAAAGAAAAAGAACGTCTTCTAACATTAATCGACACATTAGAAAAGACCATTGAGTCGAAAGAAAGGAAAATGACAATGACAACAGAAGAAAAATTCAAAGGGTTCACCTTTAAAGATAACGAAAAATATAAACAGGCCGCGACTGAAAAGTACGGTGAAAAAGTAATGAACGAAGTCGAAGCAAAACAAAAAGGACAAGAAGAAATCGTAGCAGACGGCTTCAACAAGATTTGGTTCGCTTTTGCGGATAATATTGAAAAAGGCCTACCAGCAACAGACTCTGTGAACGTGGATTTAGCCAAACAACTCCACCAACACATGTGCGCCTACGCGTTCGACTGCTCCATCGACGTCTTCTCAAGCATCGGATTTGGCTACGCTCAAAACGAAGAGTTCAGAACGAACTTAGATAAATACGGCAAAGGTGTTGGGCAATATGCTTGCGACGCAATTCAAGCCTACGTTGCACAGGAGAGAAAATAAGAAGGTTCGCTTCCTAAGTAAATTATAATCCATAATGATAAGCAGTCATTGACTGCTTATTTTAATATCATTAAACTTCTTATTCTCTCATTTTTTTAATTCATTATGCTATAATGTCAATTGAAAGCAACAAACTTTTTTACAAACATAATTTCACTTTTAGAAGTTTAAGGAGGATGATAAATGAGTTATCACGTAAAATTTAACGATATTACCTCCATGCAT
>ERZ773076.20-NODE-20-length-98412-cov-12.998841_pt1 | contig 98412 bp, 85 predicted proteins | sample MGYA00580613_ERZ773076 | MGnify/ENA primary metagenome ERZ773076 (study PRJEB29015, sample SAMEA2738005) | human oral metagenome | biome: human oral; feature: human-associated habitat; material: dental | place: China | collected 2057 ...
CACCATTTTGAATAGGAATATGTGCAAAGTAAGTCTCTCCTTCTTTAATATCCACCTTACACTCCATCGAGGGAGAATTTTCTTCTCTCACTTGATGCCTTAATTCTTTTTGTCGGTTTTTCTTTTTAGCCATCTTTCTTTATTTCCCACTCACTCTTCAGCAAGCCATATCTCAACTCATCACATCGATTGCCCTGGGCATCTTTCCGATCTCGGATGCGAGCTTCAAGTGTAAAGCCAAATTTTTCCGCAACTCGTTGACTTTGGACATTGTATCCAAAGCAGACCAATTCAATCTTGTGAAGGCCTAAATCTTTAAAACCTAGGTCAATCAAGGCTCGTGCTGCTTCTGGGACATAACCTCGACCCCAATAGTCTGGGTGCAGGGTATGTCCCAGAAGCAGCACATCGTCTTCGTGGCGATGGTTGAAATCAACAGAGCCGATGATGGTTTCGGTCCCTTTGACCACAATGCCGTAACCAGCTGGGAGATTGTCCTTTTGATTACGCTCAGGAAGGATATACTCTAGATAATAAATCTCATCTTCCAAGGTCCTAACAGGTGGGAAACCTGCTGGGTAGGAGACTTCTGGACGACTGGCAAAGTCAAAGATTGCCTTCGCATCCGCCACTGTACGGTCTCGTAAGACGAGTCGCTCCGTTTCGATTCGTTCTGGTAACTCAGCTCTTTTCATCCCTCTTCCTCGCTTTCTTGATAAAGCTTCCCATGGGGTCGACACGATTATCTAGATAGCGATAGACACGTTTATGACCATCTCCCATAAAGTAAGTCGGTGCAAAAGAATCATTACGGAAATGTCCTTTGTCATCTAACAAATCAGATTCCGCAAGGCGGTCTAGGATCTTAGCAAAGATATGACAGATACCATCTTTCTCAATAATTCTGTCAACCTCACAATCCAGAACGACTGGACAGGCATTCAGGATAGGTGCTTGTGTCAAATCAGAAGGTTGAAAATCTATGCCGAGTTTAGCAATCTTCTCACGATGACTAATAAATCCAGCCTGCTCCATCTCCAACATAAAACTTTCATCAGGAATATTCACTGTGAACTTCTGATAATGTTTAATCTGGTCTGCCGCATTTTCCTCACTACCGATCCCTATAACGAGCCAATCTCCTAGACTATAAGAAGAACTACAAGTCGTCACATTATAGTCATAGGTCTGGTCCTGGTAACCCAAGATAAAAATGGGAAAACCATAGTACAATTTACTGGTCTCAAAAGATTGCTTCATGTCACCCTCCCTTGATAGGAACGTAGACCTCGCTTTCGCTCCGTCTGCATCAATATCTTTAAATTCACCTGCGACCTTCGGTCTTGGTTCTTTAAAAGCTATAAAAAATCCCTGCCATAACCATGACAGGGACGAATATGTATCCGCGGTACCACCCAGTTTTGAGTGGTAACCACTCACAGCTTTCTTGATTCAATTTGACCATCAGCAACCAGCTTTGACATTTGTGCGGATTTCTCAGTACCACCGCTTCCTGTGACAAATGGGCTTCAAAGCACCTCTGAATACTCTTATTTTATCACAATTTCAAGGCCAAGACAAATGAAATTGTGGGGCCCTGAAGTTGCAAATAAGTCAGACTACAGATTTCACCTTTGAATAGGAATCCAATCCCTCATTTTATTCTCATTAGAAAAAACCTGTCTACTGACAAGGTTTTCATCTTATTTTTCTTCCTTAGCTCTTTCTTCTTTTAGCCATTGTTCATAGCTTTCAAGTAGATTTATAGCCATTTGGGTTGCCAAGGCAACTGAGAAGGCTTCCGTCCCTTCAGTTGTTTCATTTTGGACTTCCAATTTACTTTCTTCGTAAATGGCTTTGAGAGCCTTGTTGCTAAGCGTGTCTTTAAATACTTGGAATTCTTTCATCGTCAAAGCCTCCTTGATTCTACGGCACTCTCTAAAATGACTGTTACCGTTTTCACTTTAAGTTTACACCATTTCAGAGAAATTGCAAGATTTTTCCTTAATAAAGAGAACTTTCACACTATCTACGACCTATTGGGCAGCTGCAGTAGCTCCTGTGAGATACTCTGTTGTGTAGGCAGCGATAGCTCCTGACTCGGCATTAACTACATATTTATAACGTAGGCCACTAGCTGCATAATCAAAACTGATATTATAAACTTTACCGTCTCCTTCAGTCTTCAAGTCTGTCGTCAAATTAGTAACAGAACCTGCAGCTAAGCCGGCATGATTAAGAGCTGTCGTTTGAGCAGCGTCTTTAGATACCGGTGGATTATCTTTGTCTTCGCTAGGCTGTGTCTTGTCTTTATCGTCATCACTCTTTTGAGCAGCATCTTCATCATTAGACCTTGGATGGTCGCTCTTCTGATTCAAAATAGACCCAGATTGACCATCAATAGTGTAATCAAAGTGGTTGTCTGGTGTTGTGAAACTCACCTTATAACTGCCACGCAAGCCTGTACGCTTTTTTGAGACTGTTGATTGAGATATCTCAGAAGTTTTGACGCCTGCATTTTTGTAAGCAATGTCTGCCACATCTTGTTCTGACAAGCGATAACCTGAGCCGTTAAAAATAAACAAGACTGCAGCGATGGCAACTGGGATAGCGAGCAGAATCAGATAGCCCACTAGATTTTTCATTTTTCGCATAAAATTCTCCGCTATTTTAATCTAATACTACTATTATATCTTAAAGTTCTAAAATTGTCAGATAAACTTGGTCCATTTTTAGGATGATGTCATAAAAAGTTCCTGACAGATATCAAGAACTCTTACGAAGATTTAAGATTTGGCCAGTTACAAAGACCAGGATGGCTACCCAGATAAAGAGGAAACCTTTCAATTCTCCAAAGCTAACCGTCTCACCAAAAATGAGAATGGCCACAAGTAGTTGAATCGTAGGGTTGAGGTACTGGATAAAGCCGATAAGGTTAAGCGGTGCCCTTTTAACTGCCTCTGAGAAACAAAGCAAGGGAACAGCCGTCACCACCCCCGAAATGGCTAAGAGAAACATTTCCAAGGTCGAATAAGATGAAAATGACTCCGGTGAAAATAAGATAAGGTAGATGGCTACAAAAGGTAGTAAGAAACCACTTTCCACTAGCATGGCTACATCACTGGAAAGCTTAACCCCTTTTTTGATTAAACCATAGAAACCAAAGCTCAGGGCTAATCCCAGAGAAACTATAGGAAGTTTTCCTGTGTTGACAACAAGAACCAGCACTCCTATAAAAGCTAAGACTACTGCTGTCCACATGGTTCTGCTCAATGATTCACGAAGAAAAACGAGAGCAAATAGGATAGACACAATAGGCATAATGTAATAGCCCAGGCTGGCTTGTGTCGCTTGCCCATGACCCACAGCATAGATATAAATCAACCAGTTGGCTGCTATGAGAAAGCTGGCAAGCAACATACGAAGCAAGGCCTTCTTATCCTGCCAAAGTCCTACAAGTTCGACTTTAAAACGTGTATTTTGTTTAGCTATTAGTGCATAAACCAGCATGGTCACTACAGTAAAGACAATCCGCCACGAGAAGGTGTTATAGGCTGAAACACCTGCTAAAAGCTTCCAAAAAAGGGATAAAAATCCCCATTGAATATAGGTTGCTATTCCAAAGAGCAACCCTTGATTCTTTCTAGTCAACGACAACACCCGCTTTATCCACAGATAGGATGAAGGTTTCACCGTCTAATCCAAGACCATCGATAGCCGTTTTAAGAGCCTCAGCCTGATCATTTGGTGTTAAGGTCATAACTGTCGGACCAGCACCTGAGAGATAGGTTGCATAGACACCGTATTGGCCTGACAATTGTTTAATGGTCGCAAATTCCTTGACCAATTTTTGGCGATAGCGTTCGTGGAACATATCCCCTTGGATGGCACGTCCCGCCTTAACTAAATCTCCTGCAAAAAGAGCTGCAATGGCAACATTGGCAATAGATGATGCAGCCACAGCTTCTTTATAAGACAAGTCACTTGGAAGCACCCCACGTGAATCAGAGGTCTTGAGTTCATAGCTCGGAATAAAGGCCACGAAAGCACACTCTGGAAACTCTGACACGATGCTATTAACATGTTCATCCACATAAGAGGCTACAACAAGATTCCCAAAGATAGCTGGGGCAACATTGTCTGGGTGACCTTCAATCTTGGTCGCAATGTCAAGTTTATCGTCGTCTGAAAGCTGCAAGTCTGCCAATTGATTGGCTAACTCAATCCCTGCGACAATAACTGAGCTTGAAGAACCTAGCCCACGCGCCAAGGGAATATCCGATGTCATCACCAATTTATGGGGCTGCAAATCGGACTCAACTTGCAAGGCTGTTGAAATGAGGAGGTTATTTCCATCTGAAGGAATATCTCCCAAATCATGTTCAATATGCCATGCATCTGCCGGTTCAAGCACCTCAATTGTCAAATATTTAGAAACGGCAACACCCACAGAATCAAAACCTGGACCAATATTGGCAGATGTTGCAGGAACAGTAATTTTCATAATAATACACCAAAAGGAGGAAAGCCATTAGCGACTTTTCTCCTCAATACCTTTCTTATAAGCACCAGTATAGGCTTATCAATTAGTTAGACAAAACTTTCAATGTGTTGACAACAGTGAAGTCTTCTGCTGCTTCAAGTTTTTCAGTAACAGCTTGGAGTTGCGTCTTAGACATAGCGTGTGTAATCACAACGATACGAGCTGTTGTGCCATTTGCTTTTTGTTGCAAAACTTGCTCAAACGAAATATCTTCTGAGTTGAAGATTTCAGACAAGTGAAGGATTTTACCTTTTTCATCTGGCGTATCAAGGGCAAAGTAATAATTGCTCTTAACGTCCGCTGGATTAGCCAATGGCAAGTCACGACGGAACTCGTTGAATGGTTTACCAACATTGCCATCTGAAAGACGACGAGCAATACGGATAATGTCTGCCAAAACAGATGTTGCTGTTGGTTTTTGACCAGCACCTGGACCGTAGTACATTGATTCACCGATACCGATAGATTCAACAAAGACTGCATTCATAACATCGTTTACACTAGCAAGTGGGTGATTTTTTGGCAAGAATGTTGGTGATACTTCTGCTGAAATCCCTGATTCTACTTCACGCACATCACCAACCAATTTGATGACATAACCCAATTCTTGAGCAACAGCTACATCATCAGTAGAGATGTTCGTAATTCCCTTGTGAGAAACATCGTCAAAATCAATTGTAGCACCAAAACCAAATTGACTAAGGATAACAGCTTTATAAGCAGCGTCAATCCCTTCAACGTCGTTGGTCGGATCACTTTCAGCATAACCAAGTTCTTGAGCAGTCTTGAGGGCATCTTCGTATGACCATCCTTCGTCAACCATCTTAGTCATCATAAAGTTAGATGTTCCGTTGAGCACACCAAGGATACGTGTCACCTTGTCAGATGTCAAAGAGTTAGCCAAAGTACGCAAAATTGGAATACCACCAGCAACGGCAGCTTCATAGTAGAAAGCCACACCCTTATCTTGAGCAAGGGTAATCAACTCTTTTCCATGAGTGGCAATCAAGTCCTTATTGGCAGAAACTACGTTTTTACCAGCTTCGAGCGCCTTAGTAATGAAGGTGCGAGCTGGCTCGATACGTCCCATCAATTCTACAACGATTTGAATCTCTTCATCGTTAAGGATTTCGTCAACATTTGTGACAAAATTGTAGTCGTTTCCGGCAGCGATAAGACGATTTTTTTCCTCGTCATCCTTAACCAAAACTTTGGCAATTTCAAGCTGATCACGTGAGGCTGCAAGAACCTTTTCACCATTTTCCTGCAAGAGGAAAGGAATACCACTAGCTACTGTACCAAAGCCAAGTAATCCAATTTTAATAGACATTACGATTTCTCCTTAAAAACATACATTTCTTTAATTATACCATATTTCTGTCGGAATTGACAGAATATTGTTGCCATTTAAGAAGACAAGTATTCTTTTTTTACTGAAAATTCTGTGCAATTCCACCTTATTTTTGTTAAAATAATAGTTAGACCTATTTGAAAGGGGATACAATGACTTCTCAAAAGAAAAAAACAAGTCAAGCTAATAGAAAAAAATTGAACCTTCTTCTGCTTGTTCTAAGCCTCGTCCTTCTTGGCCTATTGGCCATTTTTATGTTAAACCGTCCGAACCAGTCGAAAACCAATCAAAAACAAGCCCAGACAAGTCAGTCTAAGGGGACGGCCAATACGGTTAAGTGGAAAACCTATGACGACCCTGTTCAAATTCCTATCCTCATGTACCATGCTGTTCACGTCATGGATCCATCTGAAGCCTCTAATGCCAACCTCATTGTTGCTCCGGACAATTTTGAAGCGCAAATTAAGGCCATGGTAGATGCAGGTTACTACTTCCTAACTCCTGAAGAAGCCTACAAAGCCTTCACTGAAAACGCCCTACCTGCCAAGAAGGTTGTCTGGCTGACCTTTGACGATGGCAACGAAGACTTCTATACAATTGCCTATCCTATTCTCAAAAAATACAAGGCGAAGGCAACCAATAATATTATCACTGGCTTTGTCAAGAAAGGGAACGCTGGAAATCTGACCGTTAAACAGATGAAAGAAATGATGTCACACGGCATGAGCTTCCAATCTCATACAGTCAACCACCCTGATTTGTCTGTCACTGACAATGCGACGCAAAAGGCTGAATTAACGGATTCTGTTGACTTTCTTGAGGACAAACTCAATACCAAGGTTAATACCATTGCTTATCCATCAGGTCGCTACAATCAAACAACACTGGACCTAGCTAAGAAAACTTACAAGTTAGGACTGACAACCAACGAAGGATTAGCTAGTGCTAATGATGGTCTCCTCTCACTTAATCGTGTCCGTATTCTGCCAACAACAACAGCTAAAGGACTTCTAAGCGAGATCGCTACTGACAATAAGTAAAAGAAATCACTTGATTTACATTCAAGTGATTTTTTCTTGTCTAGTCAAATATTTCTGATAGGATGGTCACACCCTTTTCAATCTCAGCATCACTTAGGGTGATTGGAGGCAGAAGACGGATAACGTTTGTCCCTGCAGTTAAGACAATCAACCCCTTATCTCTAGCGGCCTGGACCAATTCTCCTAGATTGCCAGTGGTCTCAATACCAATCATGTAACCCAAACCACGGACAGTGGTAACCGTCTCTTTGTCGGACAAGGCAGACTGCAATTTTACTCGTAGCTTGTTCCCATTTTCAAGGACAGTATCCAGAAAACCTGGAGCCAACATGACTTCAAGCGTAGCCTTGGCCGCCGCCATAGCCAGCTTATTTCCTCCAAAGGTAGAGCCGTGACTTCCGTAAGAGAAGGCCCCTCCAAGAGATGACTTAGCAAGCATGGCACCAACTGGCACACCATTTGCCAAGCCTTTGGCCAGGGTAAAGATATCTGGCTCAATATCGTAATGTTCATAAGCAAAGAGCTTCCCAGTACGACCGATACCAGTCTGAACCTCGTCTACGATGAGATAAATACCAGTTTCCTGACAGTAATTAGACAAGGACTTAACAAAGTCCTTATCCGCAGGCTGGACACCTGATTCCCCTTGAACCAACTCTAGCATAATGGCCGCTGTTTCTTCGCTAGCTAGAGCCTTGACACTGTCTACGTCGTTAAAAATGGCATAGCTAAAGTGGGGCACACCTTCACCAAAACCTTGTTTGATTTTATCCTGACCAGTGGCAGACATGGATCCGAAGGTTCGACCGTGGAAGGAATTTTGGAAGGTAATGATTTCTTGTTTACCCGATGCCTTACGGGCGATTTTTATGGCTGCCTCATTGGCCTCCGCGCCACTGTTACAGAAAAAGGCCAGATAATCCTTGTCACCAGTTAAAAGACTGGCAACATCTTCTTGCAACTGATTGTAATAAAGGTTAGGCTGGTGCAAAATCTTGCCCACCTGCTCTGTTAGAGCCTGATTGACATGGGGATGATAGCCAAGGTTAGTTACCCCAATACCAGATGAGAAATCCAAGTAGGTCTTGCCAGTAGTATCTGTCAAATAATTGCCATGAGCCGAAGTAAAATCAATCGCTGCCCGTTTATAATTTGAAAATAATTTTGTCATCGTCTACTCCTTGATTATTGTACCATCTGTCAGGTTATCACCAATAATGACCTGCTCGACACCAGATTCAACCGTCTGAACAGCGCTTTGAATTTTAGGGATCATGCCCCCCGTAATCACACCTGAATCTATTTTTTTCTGAACATCCACAAGATTCAGATGCTCCAAAACCTGTCCATTCTCTAAAACACCCTTGACATCCGTCATGAGAATAAGTTTTTTAGCACCTAAACTAATAGCCATGGCTCTAGCAAGATAATCAGCGTTGATATTGAGCAAATCACCCTGCTCATTATAACCCAAGCTAGGAATCAAGGGAATCTTACCTTTAGCAAGGAGTGCTACTAGAGTCTGATTGGTGATGTTTTTGACCTCACCCACAAAGCCATAAACCTCTTGGTTCAAAAAATCAGCACGAACAAGGTCGGGAAGCTCATCTATGACCTGATAGGCTGACAAACCTGCCTGTGTCAACTGACTTGCCGAGTTTTTCCCAACTATGTCAACCAGGGCTTCTTTAATTAAGGCCATATCTGACTGACCAGTCACACGAAGACCATTGACCTTGTGAATCGGGATGTCATGTTCCTCCATGAGTTGGTTAATAGCAAAACCACCCCCATGGACGATGATTGTTTTTTGATCAGCCTGCTGCCATTCTGACAGTTTAGCCAGTGTCTCAGGAGTTAGCTGTTTACTGGCTACTCCACCAATCTTAATTACAATATATTCAGTAGTCATCAGTTAGCTCCTTTTCCTTAGATAGTCTAAGTATGATAGAGGGCATTAATCTTAACGTAATCGTAAGAAAGATCACAACCCCATGCGGTTCCTTTTTCTTGACCTGAATGAAGGTCTACTGTTATGATCACTTCATCCTCATGCATGATGTCTTTCATTTCTTCATCATCAAAGGTCACAGGACTAGAGGCTAGCATGACCGGCAGGCCGCCAATCATAATATCTACATTATCCACAGGCACATCCACACCGGCATAGCCAACAGCAGCTAATATACGTCCCCAGTTGGGATCTTCACCAAAGATGGCTGTTTTGACCAGACTTGAACCGACAACAGATTTTGCCATCATACGGGCATCAAAGGCATTAGGAGCATTAATCACATCAACCTGGATGAGCTTAGTGGCACCTTCACCGTCCTTGGCAATCTTCTTAGCCAGTTCTTGCATCACAAAATTCAGCATCTTCGAAAATTTATCGAACTCTGGTGTATCTGGCAAAATCTCTTCATTAAGCGTGCAGCCATTGGACATGACAAGAACCATATCATTGGTCGAAGTATCCCCATCAACCGTAATCTGATTAAAGGTCTTTTCCACATTTTGGCTCAAGGCCAATTGGAGGGTGTCATTAGAAATATTGGCATCACAGGTAATAAATCCAAGCATGGTCGCCATATTAGGGTGAATCATGCCTGAGCCCTTAGCGACACCAGCCATAGTAACCACATCACGTCCAAAAGTCTCTGTCACAGCAATAGTCTTAGTTGCTGTATCTGTCGTCAAAATTGCCTTGGCGAAATCATCAGCATTACCATTAACCACTATCTTAGAAAGACCATTTTTTAGTATATCCATTGGTAGCAACTCACCGATAATCCCTGTAGAAGCCACACCAATCATATCAGGTTCAACACCTAGCTTTTCAGCGGTCCACTCCTGCATGGTGTAGGCATCTTCTAAACCTTGGGTCCCTGTACAAGAATTAGCCACACCTGAGTTGACGACGATAGCCTTCATTTTACCCGCTTTTTTAACCGAGGTCTTGGTCACAATCAGAGGTGCTGCAATAACCTTGTTGGTCGTGTAAACACCTGCAACACTGGCCGGCTTTTCAGAGACAATCCAACCAAAATCCATTTTTCTCTTTTTAAATCCTGCATGTAGCCCATCCGCTGAGAATCCTAGCGGGCTGGCAATTGTTCCATCTATGACTTTCATATTTTTTCTCCTAACTCTATGCTTACGTCTACAAGTATGACGGCGTCAGAAGCAAACCTTCTGTCTCATCCCACCCTTGCATGAGGTTGAGATTTTGCACTGCCTGTCCAGCTGCGCCCTTGAGCAGATTATCAATGACTGAAATAACCGTCAGAACATTGGTTTTTTCATTATAAGCAAAGCCGATGTCTGTAAAATTCGATCCAATGACATTGTGTAGTTCTGGTAAGTTTTCTTGCACACGTACAAAAGGTTTACCATCATAAGCTTTTGCAAAGGCCGAAGCAACATCAGAGACAGTTACATCCTTCTTCAATTTGCAATAAACTGTCGCCATGATGCCACGATTAACCGGTAAAAGCGACGTTGAAAACTGAATCTCCGGCATGTCAGCATCAAAAGCCCGCAAAGTTTGGACAATCTCTGGAATATGCTGATGATGATTGAGCTTATAAGTCACATAATTATCGTGAACATTGACGAAATGACTAGACTCACTCAAAGCCTTACCAGCACCAGTCAAACCAGACTTAGCATCCACGATAACACTATCCGTCTCAATCAGACCAGCAGCAACCAAAGGAATCAAGGCCAATTCTGTCGCTGTCGCATAACATCCAGGATTGGCAATAAATTTCTTGCCCTTCACATCTGTATATTCTGACAATGCGTATGTAAATTTATTCAAAATCGTTTCCTTGGCAGGTGATTTTTTATACCATTTTTCATAAACGGAAGCCGACAAGCGATGATCTCCAGATAAATCAATAATAGGAAAGCCAGCCAGAACAAATTCCTCTGCTAGCGAACTAGCAACTCCTGAAGGTGTGGCAAAGAAGACTAAGTCCGCCTTCCCCATAATTTCTTGCGCATCAAAAGCTTCTATTATTAAGTCACAAACACCTGTCAGGTAGGGGTACACATCAGACAATCGTCGGCCCACTTCCTTGGTTGCGTGAATAGAAACAAGTTCTGCTTTTTTATGATTATTCAAAATTTTAACTAACTCTAAACCACTATAACCAGTGATACCAACGATTGAAATTTTCATTTATACACTCCTTTTTGAATAAATATGTGATTAGTTTATTGTATTTTTATGCATTTGTCAAGAGAAAGTTGTAAAAATATAAAAAACAAGCAGTATTTTCCAACCACTTGTTTCATAAATGCTATTTAATTATCAAATAAATGCAAATCTGCAATACGATTGACCGCCTCGACAAGACGCTCTGGCTCTACTAGCAGTCCAATACGAACATAACCATCACCCGCTAGTCCAAACCCTTTACCTGGTGCCACAGCAACATGGGTCTTCTCAAGCAAAAGATCTGCAAAACTTTCACTGGTATAGTCCTCAGGTACAGGCATCCAAGCATAGAAGGAACCTTTAGATGGAAAGGCCTGCCAGCCAATCTTAGCTGCTGCTTGTGTAAAAGCATCTCGACGGCTATCATAAACCTCATTTAGTTGAACCACCGCCTCTTCAGATTTAGGATCTAAAAGTGCAGCAATCCCAGCCTCCTGCAAAGCGGGAAAAATTCCCACAAAAAGATGGTCCTGAATGAGGTTTAAGGCTTCAATCATCTGGTCATTTCCGGTCGCAAAGGCCAAGCGCCAACCTGCCATATTAAAGGTTTTTGAGAAGGTGTAAAACTCAATTCCCACATCTTTGGCACCGGGTACCGATAAAAAGCTAGGATTCTCATAACCCTGATACCCCAAGGCCCCATAGGCCAAATCACTCACCACTCCTACCTCGTAGGTCTTAGCCCAGACAACCAATTTTTCATAAAAGGCCTTTGTCGCTACAGCCCCCGTAGGATTATTAGGGTAATTGATATAGATAAACTTAGCACGACGAGCTGTCTCCTCAGGAATAGCTTCCAAATCTGGCAAAAAATCATTTTCAGCCGTCAAAGGAAAGGTCTCATAGGTTACACGGCCCAGACTCACTCCCGACAAGTAGTCAGGGTAACCTGGATCAGGCAAGAGCAAAAGGTCACCAGGATTCATCAGGGCTAAAGGCAATTCCACAAGGCCAATCTTAGCCCCACCTGTGACACAAATCTCACGCTCCGCATCCAAATCAACCCCATAATGTTTCTTGTAAAAACTCGTAGCTGCTTCCTTGAAGGGACGATTGCTACGAAACTGAGAATACTTATGGCTAGCTGGATTATGGGCTGAGGTACATAAGGCCTCAACAATATGGTCATAGGTCGGTTGGTCGGGATTTCCCTGGCCAAGGTTGATCACATCTGCGCCTTCAGCTACCTTAGCATTCACCTTAGACACTAACCCTGCAAAAAACTGTTCTGGTAATAACTTCAATAAATCAGATTCTTCAAATAACATAAACACTCCTTAATGATACAAGTCCGTGCGACGGTCCTCAAAAACGGGAATTTGACCTCGAACTCGGTCCACCTCTTCAAGATTAATATCAGCCGTAAAAACACCCTCCTCATATTCCTTAGCCTGCAAGACTACATTTCCCAGAGGATCTATAACCATGGAATGTCCCGAAAAGACATCGTCTGGTCCTGCTCCGACACGGTTAACAGCTACCACAAAGGCTTGGTTTTCAACCGCACGCGCCTTAAGTAAAATCTCCCATTGCTGCACACGAGGTTCTGGCCACTGCGCTACCACAAAAAGCACCTTGGCCCCTTGCGCTATCTGTGTTCGCACCCATTCAGGAAAACGAATATCGTAACAAATGACACTAGCTGCTGTCACACCATCAAGCTCAAAAACAGACTCTGCAGTCCCAGCAGACATATACTGGTCCTCCGCCATCAATCCAAAAAGATGGACCTTACTGTAGGTATTGATTAATTCCCCAGACTTATTGTAGACATAGGTTGTATTGTAGAATTTACTGTCTTGCTCAATAGCAACAGACCCTCCGATAATAGCAACAGCATGCTCCCTGGTAAAATGAGATAAGAGAGCTTGAGATTCCAGTCCATCCTTATCTGCAAGTCCGTCAAGTTTATCTAAGGCATAGCCTGTATTCCACATTTCAGGAAGCACAATGACATCGGGATTAGCAACAAGCGCTCTTTCCAACATCTCTTTCACGTGTTTTACATTTTCAGCAGGCTGTCCGTGAGCAATATCCATCTGTACTAATGCGATTTTCATAGTAACCTCGATTCTATATTAACCATTATAGCACTCCAAAAGACATCACAAAAATTGAAAAATTTAATCTCCTGATAAAGAGAGGCTATCAAAAAAGGCTGGACACATTGTCCAACCTTATTCTTTATCTCATTAAGCAATATCAACATAGCGACGGGCACCACTTGCTGTCACGTATGAGAGCCATGTGTGACCATCGGCTGTCAAAACCTTATCGTAGTTAACGCTCATACCTTTATCATAGTAGGCCAACTCTGGGCTTGAAACCTTGGCTTCTGACTTAATTGACGCACGACCTGTGAAGATATAACGGCCTGACTCTGGGAGACTTGGTTTCGCAGTTGGTTGACTTGCTTCAGCCTTGGCTGCTGCAATATCAACGTAACGACGAGCACCACTTACTGTTACATATGAGAGCCATTGATGACCATCAGCTGTCAAAACTTTATCATAGTTTACAGTCATACCCTTATCATAGTAGGCCAACTCTGGGCTTGAAACTTTGGCTTCTAACTTAATTGACGAACGACCTGTGAAGATATAAGTTCCTGTCGCTGGAAGACTTGGTTGGTCTGTGGGTTTAGCAACCGGTTTGACTTCTGGTTTAGTTTCTGTCGCTTTAATTGTTGCAATATCAACGTAACGACGAGCACCACTTGCTGTCACATATGAGAGCCATTGACGGCCGTCAGCTGTCAAAACTTTATCATAGTTTACACTCATACCCTTGTCATAGTAGGCCAACTCTGGGCTTGAAACTTTAGCTTCTGCCTTGATTGACGCACGACCTGTGAAGATATAAGTTCCTGATTCAGGGAGACTTGGTTTATCCGCTGGCTTAGCAACCGGTTTGGCTTCTGGTTTAGTTTCTGTCGCTTTAACTGTTGCAATATCAACGTAGCGACGGGCACCACTTGCTGTCACATATGAGAGCCATTGATGACCATCGGCTGTCAAAACCTTGTCATAGTTAACACTCATGCCCTTGTCATAGTAGGCTAACTCTGGGCTTGAAACTTTAGCTTCTGCCTTGATTGACGAACGACCTGTGAAGGTATAAGTTCCTGTTGCTGGAAGGTTGATGGCACCTGTAGTGGCTGGTTTGCTTTCAGCAGGTTTGCTACTAGTAGCATAATCGCCACCTTCAATACCAAAGTACTCTTCCAAACTTAATCCTGAATCATGAATATCTTTAGCTTCTTTACCCACATAGCGGATATGCCATGCTTCTGGCATGTAGCCAGTTGAAGCTTCTTTACCTGCTTGGAAACGCACGATAAAGCCATAGTTATGTGCATTATCTTTAAGCCATTGACTAGCTCGTGCATCCTCAAGCAAGTTACCAGATTTATCAGTCAAGTCAAAGACCAAACCAGTTTGGTGTTCGCTAAATCCAGGACGAGCTGAGTAACGGTCCGCAGCTGCTTGACCATCACGGCTTACGTAGTTGTCGTAAAGAGTCTTTTGATAATCGTAAGAACGGAAACCACTGTATGAACGTCCAACATTCAAACCTTGGTTAATCATATCGTCACGAAGACGAACAAAAGCTGCCTTAGCTGTAGAATTTTCACCTGGGTTGTAGTCCTTAGAAAGACCGTGTTTTTTATTAACAATGATAATATCATCATATTTTCCACGAACACTGTAATAAGAACCGTTATTAGTCAATTCCCCTGTTACATGGGATTCATTAGATTGAGGGACTGTGGCTGTAGTTTCGGTAATATAAGTTCGTTTACCATCCAACATATAGTAAAGATGTACAGCATATGTACCAGCATCCCCCTTGTGACTGGCTGTATCGACATGAACCTTATAACTACCGTCTGATTGTTTGTCGGCATGGTACCATGTAAGGTCATCTTGGCCATTTTTATCTGACCAGATTGGAACACGTACTTCTTGAACTGTCTTGCCACCACCTGAGACATTGGTAACAACAACATCGAAGCCATTAGAGGTTTGGTTATTGATGGTCAATTTCCCTGTTACTTGAGACTCAGGGGCTGGACTGACTGTGGCTTTAGTTTCTGTAATATAAGTTCGTTTGCCATCCAACATATAGTAAAGATGTACAGAATAAGTACCAGCATCACCCTTATGGCTGGCTATATCTACATGAACTTTGTAGCTTCCATCTGACTGTTTATCAGCATGATACCACGTGAGGTCATCTTGACCATTCTTATCTGACCAGATTGGAACACGAACTTCTTGAACTGTCTTGCCACCACCTGAAACATTTGTAACAACAACATCAAAACCATTAGAGGTTTGGTTATTGATGGTCAATTTTCCTGTTACTTGAGACTCAGGGGCTGAACTGACTGTGGCTTTAGTTTCTGTAATATAAGTTCGTTTGCCATCCAACATATAGTAAAGATGGACAGAATAGGTGCCAGTATCACCCTTGTGGCTAGCTGTATCTACATGAACCTTGTAGCTACCGTCTGATTGTTTGTCAGCATGATACCATGTAAGGTCATCTTGACCATTCTTATCTGACCAGATTGGAACACGTACTTCTTTAACTTCTTTGTCGCCACCTGAAACATTGGTTACGACTACATCAAAGCCATTAGAGGTTTTGTTGTTGATGGTAAGGTTACCAGAAACACGGTTTTCTTGTGGTTTAGACTCAGTAGCTTTCAAGGTCGCAATATCCACATAACGACGTGTACCACTGTAACTGATGTAAGAAATCCATTGGTGGTTGTCCGCAGTCAAGACCTTGTCATAGTTCACTTTGTAGCCTTTTTCCAAGGTATAAAGTGTTTCTGCAGAAGCCTTAGGTTCATTTTTAACATTCAAGCTACGTGTCACATTATAAGTACCACTTGCTGGAAGCTTTTCAGCACCGCTAGTTTCTGGTTTTGCTTGATTAGTTTCTGTTGGTTTAACAGTTGGTGTTTCAGCTTTGGCAGGTGTCAAAGTCGCAATATCTGCATAGTAGCGAACATAGTCATAACCAAGGTAAGAAATCCATTGGTGATTATCAGCTGTCAAAACTTTGTCATAGATGACATGGTCACCCTTACTGAAAACAAAAGTAGGTTTGAGATCTGCTTTTGGTTCTTTCTTAATATCTGTGTCACGTGTAAAGTAGAAAGTTCCTGTCGCTGGGATATTCAAAGCCCCTGTTGTAGCTTGAGCACCATTAGAAGGCTTACCATCCCCACTACCACTGTTACCACTGCCGCTACCAGCCACCACTGGTTTTACTGGCGCATAACGACGCACGCCAGAGTATGATTTGTAACTAATCCATTGGTAGCCATCAGCTGTCACGACTTGGTCGTAAAAGACGCTATCCCTTGGATTCACATAAAATTCAGGCTTGGCAAATACCTTAGGTTGATTCTTAACCTCTGTACGTTCCTTGTAGACATAAGTTCCTTGGCTTGGAAGGTCGCTGTCTGTAGTTGTAGCTGGGGCGCTCACCAAGCTAGTATTAACAGCTGCTCTCACCATACTAGATACATCAAGATTAGCATCTTTTTCAGCTAAATCTGTGCGATTTGCCACAGCTGAAGGGGTAACTGCAGTTTCAGATGCTTTATCAGCTGTTTGTGAGACACTGACTTCACTTGTCGCTTCGCTAGTAGCGGTTTCACTAGCTGTTTGACTCGTTGTTGAAGTTTCGCTAGCTTTCTCACTTGATGCCACTCCATTAGTTGCTACGCCACTGAAAACATCAGCCACTGTTAAGGCATCACTAGCTGAAGTCGCACGCAAAGTGGCATCTGAGGTTGTTGCGACTTCGTGGTGTTCGTCAGCCAAAGCTTGACCCGCAAAAACCAAACTAGCTCCTAAAAGAACTGACGCAGCCCCAAATGAACATTTACGAATTGAAAAACGTTGTTGTTCGTGTAAAAATTTTTCTCGTTTCATATCAATTATTCTCTCTATCGAATTGATGTTACTGTTTGATTGTAACACTCAGTGACAAATATTACAAGTATTTTACATAATGTTACTGAGTATTTCTCACTTGACCATTAGTATACCAAATTTATTTGACTTGTTCACACCTAAATCATAAACTGTCCATTTTTTGTCATAATCGGAAAATGACCGACTTATACTTACATTTTCGTTATTTTCCAAAAAAGCAAAAGTAAAAAGATTACTAAATAAATAGCAATCTTTTTCATACTAGTTACGGTAATATGGTCCATTTGCCCCAATAACAAGATAATCTGAGCTTCCTACTCCTCCTGCCACAACGGATAAGGCTACACTATCATCTTGAGATACCACCGATGCATTGAATGTATTATCTGAAACTCCTTGAGGCTTCAATTGAGCAGTATAACCTGTTGAATTTTTGATAATTGTACCATCAGCGTTAATTGTAACTGATTCACCATTCGCATTAGTCCAAGCTCCCACAATAGAGCTAATATCACCATTATCAAGGGCACCGAAGTTAAGTGATGATTGACTATTAATTGTCCCCTTCTCAGATTTAGCCTTATCTGTTCCGGCTGTTGCTTCAGCCACCTTATCACCTTCCGTAGCACCTGTTTGAGCTTGTTCTTGAGAAGAAGCTTTAGGCGCTACTACTGAGGCCTGATTGTCATTTTCTTCATTTGTGACTGCTGAAGATGATGATTGAGCTGATTTCTTATCCTTCTTAACAGCTTTACTTGAGCTTGAATATGACTTCTTAACTGTTTTGACTGAACTGCTACTTGTGCCAACACGAGCTGATTCATGGCTGTTAAATTTAGTCACCAAAAAGACAGCAAAGATAACTACGATAAGAGCTAATACTAAACCAATAAGTTTGCTTGTATTTTTCATGAGTGATGTTCCTTTTCTGATAATTTACCCGATTATTATAATACAAAAACAACTAAATTTTTCATTGAAGTCATAAACGGTCGTTTTTTCGTCATAATCAGAAAATAACATTTTAAAACAAAAATACTATAAACATCAAACTGCCATGGGTTTTGAAACAAGCATCTTAGCAACAATCTCTCTTTGTTTAGCTTTTGAAACCAAGCATGACTCTCCGTTTTCAAAATAAATAATACCTAACTCTTTATCCAATCTAACAATGTTTTCGGGATTTACAACAAATGATTTATGGCATTTATATAGTCTGCAATCTTGTTTCACAATTTTTGACAATTGACCATAGAACTCAATCTGCTCTTCCGTTGTATGAAGAATCACCTTATGAATTGTTGGAGATGTTTCAAAATAAAGAATCTTATGAAAAGGAACTTGTATAGTTGCATTCTTTGTATCTACCGTAAAAGCACACTCTATTTGGCTCAAACCATTTTTAGAAAGTGCTAATCCAATATCAGAAATAATCCTATCTTCATATTCATTATCAGGCAAATTCTTATCAATAAAATCAAGTGCAGCTAAGCGATACTGAAAGGTTGAAGGTAGGAGTTCGGGATGTGCTGTGATGAGAACAATACTTGCATACGGATCTCGCTCACGAATCTGTTGAGCAACCAATATTCCCCCTTCGACATCACTGTCAGATCCAATATCTAGAAAAAACAGTAAATGCGAACCCCTTTCCGTAATACGTTCTAATAATTGATTGGGTTTATCGTATAAATCAACCTTCCCAATTCTTAAAATATATATTTGTTTAGACTTGTGGATGGCATCCTCAAGACGAGCTTGTTGAAAAAAATCTTCTTCTAAAACAAAAATATCTAACATGCTCAATACCTCCGTTTTATAACATTTTCTTTCAATAACTTGCTGAATTAGCTACTTGTAGAACTAATCCTATACTTTCACCTTGATTTTACAACTTTCTCTAATTTACGGCAAATATTTTCAAAACTTATTTAACAATAAATTGATTCAATTGTTAAAGTGCAAACACCACCCTCAAAAGAGAGTGATGTTACGAATCTTAAGAAATGTCCACATAGCGTCTTGCACCACTATAAGTTACATAAGACAACCAGGTGTGGCCATCAGCTGTTAGGACCTTGTCATAGCGAACGGACATGCCTTTATCATAATAGGCTAACTCTGGGCTAGCAACACTTGGTTGAGCCTTGATAGAGCTAGGTTTTGTAAAGGTATAGGTGCCAGTTGCCACTAGGCTTGGACTTGCTGGTTGAGCAACTGCTGTTGCCTTACCATCAATAGCAATGTAACGGCGATTGCCTCCATGGCTGACATAAGAGAGCCATGTATGACCATCTGCAGTCACCAATTTGTCATAGTTAACAGACATACCAGCATCATAGTAGGCCAACTCTGGACTTGCCATACTTGGTTCAGCTTTAATACTAGAACGTTCTTTAAAAGTATAGGTACCAGATGAAGGTGTGCTTGGTTGGACTGGTTGTTCTACGGGTTTAGTCACACTCGTTGGTGCGATAGCCACATAGAAACGATGTCCTGAATAGCTGAGATAAGAAAGCCATGTATAGCCGTCATTATTGACAACCTTGTCATAGTTGACTGACATACCAGCATCGTAGTAGCTAACATCTGGGTTGACTACCAAAGGTTGAGTCTTAATGCCAGTACGAGCGGTAAAGGTATATGAACCTGAAGCTGGGAGGTTATGGCGGGTTGCACTTTGTACTGGAACAGTTGTGCTAGTGCCTCCAATGCCTACCATCTTACCATCTTGAACATAGTAGAGATGGACAATGTATTCGCCTGCTTCAGACTTATGGTCAGTAACATTGATGCGAACCTTGTAGCTACCATCACTTTGTCTGTCAGCTTGGTGCCATACAAGATCATCTTGGCCATCCTTAGCTGTCCAAACCGGAACACTTACACCTTGAATAGCTTTGTCCCCACCAGAAACATTAGTAATATGAACGTCGAAACCGAGGTTAGAGAGATTTTCAATATTGATAGTACCACTTGGTTTGCTTTCTTGTTGAGCAAGTTTAGCCACGGCTACATAACGGCGGTTGCCATTGTAGCTGAGGTAAGAAAGCCATTGATAACCATCACCACTGACAATCTTGTCGTAGTTAACTGACATGCCAGTATCATAGTAGGCCAACTCTGGACTTGCCACACGAGGTTCTGCCTTAATGCTAGAACGTTCTTTGAAGGTATAAGTTCCTGAGTCAGGAAGGCTATAGCTAGCACTTGTATGAGTTTCTTCAACCTTGGCAGGAACTGTGTAAGTTGTGCCACCTACACCAACTAATTTACCATTAGTTTCAACATAGTAAAGATGAACATTGTAGAGACCACGTTCATTCTTGTGGTCACTTAGACTGACATTAACCTTGTAGTTACCATTGTTAAGACGAGTCGCATTGTACCAGATAATGTCATCTTGGCCATTCTTTTCAGACCAGATTGGAACAGACACTCCGAGGACACCGTTTTGATCTGATACATTACTGATAACCACGCTAAAGTCACCATTGTCATGACTTTCAATAGAAATGTCGCCTCTTGGTTTAGCTAAAGCTTCTGCAACAGCACCTAGGTCGACGTAACGACGAGTGCCATTGTATGACACATAAGAAATCCATCGGTGGTTGTCCGCAAGCAAAGATCTATCGTAGTTGACTGACATACCAGGATCAAAATTGAACTCAGTCTTGGCAGTCAAGCTAGGTTGGTTCTTCACATCTGCAGGTTTAGTAAAATAATAAGTACCACGTTCAGGGATGGTTTCATCTCTAGTCACTTCAGTAGTGCTACTAGTGCTTTCAGCCTTCAAAGTTGCGATATCAGCGTAGTAGCGTTCATAGTCATAACCAATGTAAGAAATCCATTGGTGGTTGTCTCTCTTCAAGACCTTGTCATAGATAACATGGTCGCCTGCACTAAAGACAAAAGTAGGTTTGATATCCATGACTGGAGCTGTACGAATTTCAGTGGTACGACGGAAATAAAAAGTACCGTTTGATGGGATATCAAGAGAACCATCAGCAGTCACTGGACCATCAACACCAGGCTGACGAGTTTCGACAGCTGCACGGTCAGTAGATCTAGTTTCTGCAACTTCTGAAGTCGCTGGACGGTTAGTCTCACTTGCTACTTCGGAGTTAGCCACTGATGTCGCTTCAGAACGTGGGCTAGCCACTTCTGATTTAGAAACAGAAGCAACAGCAGATGCAGAATGAGCAACCTCTGCCGGTACTTCCAAAGAAGCAGCCTCGCTAGCCACTACACTACTAGCTTCAGAATAAGCAACTTCACTGCTAGCAAGCTTAGGTCTTGGCGCTTCAGATCTTGAAGCTGGTTGATTGAGAACATCGGTAACAGCTTCTGAAGTTGCCTGGTCAATTTGAAGTGATTCAGAATTATTTACAAAAACTTCATAATCCTTGCCGGAATTTACACTATTGGCTTGTTCCTGAGCCAAAGCATGTCCACCAAGCATCAAGCTCGCACCAATCAAGACTGATGCTGCTCCAAAAGAATATTTACGTATTGAGTAACGTTGACGTTCCTTAAAAACATATGCCTTTCTCATTGTAATCACTCTCACTTTCTGGCTGTTTGATAAAAATTTGGAACCGTTTTCATACTTCTATTATATCACTTTGAAATATTTTTTACAATTATTTCAATAATATTACTAAATTTTTTTAAGAAAAAAAGATAGGATTTTCATCCTACCTTTTCAAGTTTCTTTTATGTGTATCACATCTTAAAGCTGTTCTGATACTGCTGAAAGAAGGTCTTGAATACCATTAGCATCGCTACCACCGGCCATGGCCATATCTGGTTTACCACCACCGCGACCTGATACGATTGGTGCAAGAACCTTGATAAGATTACCTGCGTGAACGTCTTTAGACTTGCTTGCTACAAGGACATTAACCTTTTCGCCGATGTGAGCCGCAAGTACAAGAACATCAGAGTAGTCTGCTTGTTTCCATTGGTCTGCAAAAGTACGAAGGGCACCGGCATCAGAAACTTCTACTTGGCTAGTAATGTAACGAACACCGTTAGCTTCTTTAACATCTTTGAAGACGTCAACAGCTGCAGCTGCAGCTGCTTTTTCTTTAAGAGTAGCATTTTCTTTTTGAAGGGCATGCAATTGCTCTTGAAGGCTAGCAACCTTGTTAGGCACTTCTTTCAATTGTGGAGCCTTAAGTGTTGCTGCGATTGATTTGAGGGCATCTTCTTCTTCACGATAAGCAAGGTAAGCTTCACGTGATGTAACTGCCAAGATACGACGTGTTCCTGAACCGATACCTTCTTCTTTAACAATCTTGAACATACCGATTTCAGCAGTGTTGGCAACGTGAGTACCACCACAAAGCTCAACAGAGTAGTCACCGATTGAAACAACACGAACATTCTTACCATATTTTTCACCAAAGAGGGCCATAGCTCCCATTGATTTAGCAGTGTCAATATCTGTTTCAATAGTTGTTACTGGAGTTGCTTTCCAGATTTCTTCGTTGACTTGTTCTTCGATAGCACGTAATTCTTCTGGAGTGACCGCCTCAAAGTGAGTGAAGTCGAAACGCAAGAATTCTTGCTCGTTAAGAGAACCGGCTTGAACTGCGTGATCACCAACGATGTTATGAAGAGCAGCATGCAAGAGGTGAGTTGCTGTGTGGTTTTTCATAACACGATGACGACGTGTATGATCAATTTCAAGTTTATAGTTAGCACCGACTACAAGTTCACCTTCAACCTCAACGGTATGAAGAGGTTGACCATTTGGTGCACGTTGGACATCAACCACACGTGCCACTACAGTACCCGCTGCATCTGAGATCGTACCGTGGTCAGCTACTTGCCCACCCATTTCAGCGTAGAATGGCGTTTGCTCAAAGACAAGGAGGGCTTGACCAGAGTTAACAGTATCATGACGGGTATCATCAGCAACGATAACGCTCAAACGACTTTCTGCAACTTCATCTTCATACAAGAACTCAGATGGTTCAGTAATATTGGCAAGTGTTTCATTTTGCATACCCATAGAACCACCTTTAACAACGCTAGCACGCGCACGGTCTTGTTGTTCTTTCATGGCAGCTTTGAAACCTTCATGGTCAATCTTGAAGCCTTCGTCTTCAGCCAATTCTTCTGTCAATTCCACTGGGAATCCGTAAGTATCGTAAAGTTTGAAGATGTCTTTACCTTCAAGCGTATCTTTACCAGATTTCTTAAGGTTAGCAAGAAGTTCATCAAGCATGCTTGAACCTGCATCGATAGTACGTGCAAAGGTTTCTTCTTCGCGTTTAACGATTTTTTCGATAAAGTCTTTCATCTCAAGAACTTCTGGGTAATAGCTTTCCATGATTTTACCAACTGTTGGAACAAGTTTGTACAAGAAAGCATCAGAAATACCGAGACGACGACCGTGCATTACAGCACGACGGAGAAGACGACGAAGGACATAACCACGACCTTCATTACCTGGAAGGGCACCATCACCAATAGCAAAGGCCAATGAACGAATGTGGTCAGCGATAACCTTGAAGCTCATATTATCACCATCAGGATCGTAAGTCTTGCCAGACATTTTTTCGATTTCACGAATGATAGGCATGAAGAGGTCTGTTTCAAAGTTAGTTTTAGCCCCTTGCATTACAGCTACAAGACGTTCAAGACCTGCACCCGTATCAATGTTTTTATTAGGAAGTTCCTTGTATTCTGAGCGAGGAACAGCTGGATCTGCATTGAATTGCGACAAAACGATGTTCCAAATTTCAATGTAACGGTCGTTTTCAATATCTTCTTCAAGCAAACGGATACCAATATTATCAGGGTCAAAGTCTTCTCCACGGTCAAAGAAGATTTCAGTATCAGGTCCTGAAGGACCTGCACCGATTTCCCAGAAGTTATCTTCGATTGGAATCAAGTGACTTGGCTCAACACCACAAGCAGTCCAACGGTTGTATGAATCTTTATCATCCGGGTAGTAAGTCATGTAAAGTTTATCTTTTGGAAAATCAAACCACTCTGGGCTTGTCAAAAGCTCATAACCCCACTCGATAGCCTCATCACGGAAGTAATCACCAACTGAGAAGTTACCAAGCATTTCAAACATCGTGTGGTGACGAGCTGTCTTACCAACATTTTCGATATCGTTAGTACGAATAGCCTTTTGTGAGTTGGTGATACGTGGATTTTCAGGAATCACTGAACCATCAAAATATTTCTTCAAAGTAGCAACCCCTGAGTTAATCCAAAGTAGGGTTGGGTCGTTAACTGGAATCAAGTTAGCTGATGGTTCAACAGCGTGACCTTTTGATTTCCAGAAATCAAGCCACATTTGACGAATTTGTGCCGAAGTAAGTTGTTTCATTGTTTCTCCTTAATTATTTCTTAATTTATACCATTTAGAAAATACTAAAAGAATAAAAGACAAGACCACTAAACGAAGGGCGACGTGAACCGCGGTACCACCTTCATTCAATGACCTTGTCATTCTTATTTTTCTTAAATTGTAAACTTTGAGTAGCAAGCAATCCTATCCGTCCATGGCTCGCAACGACCGCCATTTTTCTGTATCCGAAGCAATGATTACCTTTCTCAAAGGGAAGGCTCAGAGTTTCCTAATATTAAAACTCTTTGTTACTCTCCATTTTAACGTGTTTTAGGTCTTAGGTCAAGTTGATAACAACATTATCAACTCTATCTTGTGATTTATTTGCTAGAGCTTGATGTTGAACTTGCTGAAGCTCCAGAACCAGTCACATACTGGTCAAGAATTGCACTAAAGGACTTATCAACAACCTTAACATTGTATTTTTTAAGAACCTTGGCAATTACTGAGTTAGTGAAGTTAGTATCAGCCTTCTTACCATTGATGATAACTTTAGTCAAATCATCCTTGTAGTTTTTCCAATCTGCATTTTTATCAGATTTTGAAACAGTCTTAACGATGTAATAAGTAGCTGCACCTGTTGAGCTGTTTGAAACAGTCACTACATCAGAAACAGCATTAGCATCTTGCTTGAAGGCTGCTGTCAAAACATCTGTTGGGAAGTCTTGAGATGCTGAATTAACTGTCTTAGAGTTCACTTCCAAGCTGTTATCTTTAGCGACTTGTGAGAAGTCTGCGCCTTCTGCTTTAGCTTCAGAGTCCACCTTATCAGCTACTGCCTTATCAGTTGTTGAAACAACTTGAACTTCTGTATTTGGTGTGTAGTTATCATAAGCAGCCTTGTAGTTTGCTTCTGTTAAATCTTTCTTAGCTGCTTGGTTAACAGCATATTCCACTAATTTTTGCGTACGGATTTGTGTACGATATGACTCTTCTGTTTGACCATAAGCTGCAAGAACTTTTGAGAATTGTTCTCCATACTGTTCCGATGCTTGTTTGTAGGCTTTATCAACGTCTTCTTTGCTGACTTTGCTACCGTATTCTTTTTCAAGAGCTTTTTGCAAGGTTGCACTCAAAACACTTTGTTGTGTTTGGTTGCTACCCTTAAGTGAATCAAACACATCACCAACAGTGACAGTATCCCCCTTCATAGATACCAAAGTTGTTTCTTCAGTTGTTTTGTTACCAAGAGAAACATACATAGCACCTGCACCAACAAGAGCTGAGACAGCTACTAGGGCAAGTCCTCCGAGGAAGCGACCACCTGAGCTTGGTTTGCCAGCATCACGTGTTTTTTTAGTCTTAGCACGTTTAGCTTTTTCTTTTGCCTTTTCACTAGCGAGGGCGATGCTTTCCTCTTCTTCCTTTTGTCGATCAAACTCCTCTTGTTCTGCGTCTTTGTCTGCTATAACCTCTTCAACAGTTTCTTCAGTTGACTCAAGGTTTTCATTTTCTTTAGCCATTCTATCTACTCCTTAAATTGTCAATATCTTTGTTATTATACCACACTTACTTAAATATTGCTTAATCTGGCAAGATAATATTTTCAGAATTTTTCCTAAGCATAAGAAGTCCGTCACTCATAGGTATCAAACTAGCAGTCAAACCAGGATTATCTAAAGTCGCATCAAAAAGACGATGCAGGCCACGGTAGATAGTGCGCTGACCACGACGGACTTCCATGATGTCTTTAGCAATATCCCCCCCTTGGAAAATATCATCAAAGACAATAACGCCGCCAACCTTGAGACGCTTGAGGATTTCTGGTAGAAAGACGATGTATTTAGACTTGGCTGAGTCCATAAAGACAAAATCATAATATGTGTCTAAGTCTTGCAACACCTCAGCAGCATCTCCTTCAACCAAGGTAATTTGTTGGCGACTGTCATACTTAGCTAGATTTTCCTTGGCAAAACCAATCATTTCTTCATTTCGATCAACGGTTGTAATCTGAGCATTCGGTGCATGTTCTGCCATAAGAAGGGCTGAAAAACCTATAGCTGTGCCGACCTCTAGAATTTTCTTAGGCTGCAAGGTCTGCAACAAAAATCGGAAGTAGGCGACAACCTCAGGCTGAATGATAGGAATATTCTCCTTACGGGCAAAAGCTTCTAATTCAGCCAAATGTCCTGTATTTTCCTGAAGATGCGTTCGCATGTAGTCTACGATAGCCTTGTTAACTACTGGACGACGCATATTGTGATTTGCATTTTTACTATATGAATTAACCATGTGTCTTATTATATAAAAAATCCCTAGCGAGTGCTAGAGATTTTGATTGAAGATCAAGTCTTTTTATGACCATTCTAAACCATAAAGGTCATAAGAACCCTTTAAGGCCTTTACCTGTTTGTTTAAGAAAAAATCATCCTGGTTAGAATCATTTTCTCTTATAGGAACTTCTTTTTTATGAAAGGTGAACACCTTTTTCAACCAAGTCTTCCAATTCTACTAAGCGGTCTTCAAAGACTTTGAAAGCTGCAACCAAGTAGTCAGTGTTGGTCATATCAACGCCAGCTTTCTTGATGACTTCTAACGGATAGTCTGAGCTTCCAGCTTTAAGATATGTAAGATAAGCTTCCTTATCTTCTTCAGTACCATGAACAATTTTTTCTGCCAAATAGCTTGCTGCTGCAAATCCTGTAGCATATTGGTAGACATAGTAATTCATGTAGAAATGTGGAATACGTTCCCACTCAAACTGAATTTCGTAGTTATCCTCAGCTTTAAGGTTGTAGTATTTCTCATTGAGGTCTGCATAAAGCTTATTCATGAAGTCTGCCGTCAAAATTTGACCAGATGCATCTGCTTCATGAATAGCATGCTCAAACTCGGCAAATTGCGTTTGACGGAAGACAGTTCCTTTAAAACCATCTAAATAGTGATTAAGGATAGCAAAACGTGTCTTGTCATCTTTAACTTCTTTAAGAAGTGTTTCTGTCAAGATATTTTCATTAGTTGTAGACGCAATTTCAGCCAAGAAGATTGGGTAATCCCCGTAAACATAGGGTTGCGTTTTACGTGTGAAGGTTGAGTGTAAGCTATGCCCAGTCTCGTGAACCAAGGTAAAGAGATTGTCCAAAGTATCTTGCCAGTTCAAAAGCATGAAAGCATTGGTATCATAGGCACCACCTGAGTAGGCACCTGAGCGTTTCCCTTTGTTAGGGTGAACATCAATCCAACGTTCCGTAAAGGCTGCATGAACCCCTTCACTATACTCTTCACCAAAGATGGCCAAGACTTCTTCTGCTTTCTTGAGAGATTCTTCATAAGTAAGAGCAGTCTCTGTCTCAGAAAGTGGTGTATAAACATCATACATCTTAAGCTCATCAAGTCCCAAGACCTTCTTACGCAGCTCAAGGTAACGGTGCAAAAGTGGCAAATGTTTGTGCACTGATTCCAAGAGTGAGTCATAAACACTTTCTGGAATAAAGTTAGCCGCAAGCGCTGCATGACGTGCTGAGTTATAGTGGCGTACTTTAGCTTGGTAATTGTGAACCTTGACAACGCCTTGGAGGGTTTGTGCATAGGTATGTTGGAACTGTTCGTAGGTTCCATACATCGCTTCATAAGCTCCCTTACGAATGTCACGGTCTTTAGACTCCATGAGAGTGATAAAGTTACCGTGTGTCAACTCAATCACATCCCCTTGACCATCCGATACCCATGGGAAGAGGATATCAGCGTTATCCAAGACATTAAAGGTCTCTGTTGGGCCATTGAAAATATCACCTGCTGCTGCCAAAAGACCTTCTGCTTCTTGTGAAAGCACATGTTCTTTGTTGACCAAAAGGCGTTCGAAATAGTGGTCATAGAGTTCAAGACCAGGTTCTTGTTCTTTGAAGAATGCTAATTTTTCAGCATCCAAAGCCATAAATTCAGGCTCAAAGTAGGCAAAGGCTTCACTCAACTGTGAGTAAAGATTTGAAGCTTTAGCTTGGTATTCTTGATAAAGACCAACCGTTGTGTCTTGGTCATTTTTCATTGACGCATAAACATAGATTTTTTCCAAACGACGCATCAAACTCATATAAAGTTCTGTTGCCTCAAGCAAATTCTTGGCTGAGTCCAAGAGGTGACCAGCAAAAGCACTAGCTTTCTTAAGATCCTGAACAGTACTTTCATATTCAGCTTCCCAAGCAGCATCTGTCGAAAAAATGGTGGTCAAATCCCATGTATATTTTTCTTCAAAATGACTACGATTGTCTGACATAATATTCTCCTTAATTGTGTCTATACTCTACTATTTTAGCATAAAAGGCGGGAGGGTAAAGGGTTTGACTGCAAGAAAAATCCCTTTTTCTATAATATTGCTTAAAAACCTTTTCAAAACCATCAAGTGCTAGTCTAATTTGCACGAATCCTTGCTTGGATTCAGGAAAACGTACTTGTGGAAAAAAATCCTGATCGGACATACTTAACAAATTCATTCCCTTAAGGTAAGCTGTCTCCTGTCTTTTCATCCACTTTGGATTTTTGCCCATCAACTCTCTTTGGATCAAACGTAAGACCTTCTTTCGTTGAGGTACTTGATAAGTCTCCACCTTCTTTGTCTGATAGGGAAAACGTAATATGGACATGAAATTTTCGGTTAAGGACCAAGACTCCGTTAAATAATGAACCTTCCCAAAAATATCCTCATAGATGAGATACTTTAGTCTCACTTCTTTCCTCTCCCAATCGAGCTCCCAAAGGTGGAAACCTATCTTAGCTGTAAAATAAAGAAAATCACGCTGTAGATCTGTTAGACGCTGTCCTAGCCACAGTTCTTGCCCCAAAAGCCAACGTACTTCGTAACCTATTTGATGGTAAGCTAAGGTCCGCTCTCTTAGACGCTTCTGTGACAAACGAGAACATTGGACTTCCAGAGCTAGGGAATCTCCAACGAATAAATCTGCAATCTGACCCAACTCAGGTATCACCTTTTCAATACAAACTTTTTCGCCATGATTGTCCAGGGATTGATACAAAGCGGCTTTTAGGGATAAATGTTGGGCCGATTCATTTTCTGAAAAAAACTGACAATCCTGTAAGGACTTGTGGGCAAAATGCGGGCACATCACCTGTCCCTGCCTCAACAATACAATCCCTTGACAGCCAGGGCACCTATAAGTCTCCTCACGATTCAACCCATTTTCAAGAGCCGAAACCAAGAGTCCTTTCTGATTTTTAGCGATTAACATGACTCTCTCCTTTATGCACTCTATTACTTATTCGCAAAAGATGCCGTAAAATGAAAAAAGCATCTAGATTTCTCTAGATGCGTCCTCCATATGAATTGAAACTTACTCCCTGCTACATGGAAACATAGGTTTATAGGTTTATTGCTTACCTTAGGATACAAGTGCCGCTCAATCTATTTGAACTCTTTTCAATCTTTCAATTTCTAAAGGTAAATCCCCCAATCTACCCTGAAATTAGAACTCGAAAAAAGTCTCTATCCCAAACGACCATTGAAAATAGCCAATATAGCACAGACAGATGTTCTCACAAACATCTGGTCAAATTCCGCCACTGAAACATCATCCTAATATGCTTATCACCCTTTTGTTCATAACTCTCATCAAGGACTTAATCTCTTTAGTCAATAACTTGATAAAACAATTTTTAGACTTGGATGTTTACCATCCAAAATCCTTATTTACTAACATTGAACAACCATTTCCCTAGGTGCAGTTCAATACCAACAAACGCAAAACCTTGTTGGTCCAAAATGGTCTCTAGCTTCAAAGTATCCCGAGATTGATAGTCAGTCAATCTAATAAAGCTTTCCCTCAAGCTCTGTATAGCAGGCAGTCATCCTACTTTCAAAATACTAATTTCTAGACGAGTATTGGCTAAAATAGCCACTCTCAAAACATACTACCTAATCAGTCCTTAGGCTTAGTCCACCTTCTGATAAGTATATGCAGTTGCTACTTTATTTTCTATCCCTCTTCGTTCCCGAAGAGTAACCTCTACCGATTCTGCTGTTTTTGAATCTGTCGTTTGTCTCTACACAGATTAAAAATACCGCTAGCCCCCACTACGATGATGCTGATGTTTTAAATAGATTAATCTAATTTGTTTGCTGTTCAAATCTTCTCTTTTTAAATCATCACAATGAAACATTGGAATTTGATAATTTAGAATTTTGAATTTTGAATTTTGAATTTTGAATTCTAAGTTAGTCCTTTTTGACTAGGGAGTCACCCTGTCAAAAAACAAACTATTCCTAACAGGATTTATTATACTATATTATAATTTTTTGTTAATTAATTTATTTCATATTTTTTGATAATATTTTTTATATAGCTATTTTAAACTAAAACTAGGAAGATCATCTTCCTAGTTTCTATAACTTATCTTAGTGTTTACGTTTGTAAGTTGAGATACCGAACAAGGCTAAAGCTGAGGTCACCATAGCTACACCTGCTGCTACAGAAGCTGCTGTTGATTTTTCACCAGTAGATGGAAGAGCCAGAGCTTTTTCTTTTACTGGTACTGATGTTAGTGTTACAGGTTTACCTGGAGTTGTTGGTACTTGTGGTTTTGGTTTCTCAGTTGTTTCTTCAACTGATACAAAGTTTCTGTGGTAAGTAACTGACGCTGAAACTGTATTGGGAAGAACTGGTTTATCTGGTTCTTCTGACAATTCAGGGACAACCACTGTTGAGTTTGTTGCAAACCAGTAAGCTGTTGGAACATTGAGGTTATTTCCGCTTACGATGAAGTCCATTGGTTCACCTTTGAAGATTGTTGCCGCTGTACCGTAGTAAGCATTCGTCGTACGAGGTGTTCCATCTGGGTTAATCGCATTCCAACCTTCATCAGTCACTTCACCAGTTGTTGGATCAACTGCTGAATCACTGTTAAAACGCATCCCTAAAGACACACCCTCATCTAAAGCTTTCAAATTTCTTGATAAAAGAACACAAAAACAATCTTTAAAGCCTTGACTTTAATAGCTTTTCGTCGTATACTTGAAAAAAAATTAAGAAAGTTGGGGAACTTTTTCAATGACAAAGAAAGAAGTTAGAATACTGCTCCTTTTAGGGATCAGTATTATTTTTGCGAACCTCGCACTTCGTTTAATGCTTAGGCCCTTGCCTGAAAATTTATCCTATCTCATTAAAACGATTATTCTTGGGTTCGGATGTTACTTCATAGTACATAGGCGACTAGGTTTAAAAATCAAATCCACTCAAAAGATAGGTCTGGCTGAAACCTTACGTGTTTGTTGGTTGATTTTTTTAGCTGATTTTCTCTATATTTCTGGGGGAGCTTTGGGTATTAGTAAGGCGCCTCATATGATTGGTACCGCCTTGATTATTGCCTTAGGGGCTGGTTTTTTGGAGGAATATGTTTTTCGTGGACTCTTCCTTAAACTCGCCTTCCAAGATGGTATTAGATCTTCTAAACAGGTTTTGGGAGTCGTTTTCTTATCTGCCATATTTTTTGGCCTGACCCATATTGGGAATCTAACTCACCAACCTTTGGATGCTACTCTGTTTCAAGTTTACTATGCCTCGGCTATCGGCATATTCTTTGCTGCTATTTACCTACGTACTGGTAGCCTCTGGTGGACTATTATCCTACACTTTTTGATTGATTTTACTAGTGTCCTTCTGTCACAATCGACACAAGCTGCTCCAGCTACAAGTATCTGGCATTTCCTTCTCTGGTTACTACCGATTGCCATCGGACTCTTCCTCATTCGACCTAAAAAATTGGACGCCATTAGACGTCTTAGTAACTGACACTTATACAGCATTTCAAAAGTTAACCAAAAAACTAACTTTGGGAGTGCTTTTCTTTTGTCGAAATTCCTTCTTCCAACCCTATCAATCCTCACTCTTCCTATAAGACTTGGCTTCATAAAAATTTCATATCAGGTCTTCATCAATTCCTATCAGGATTTTGCTGATATTAGACTTCTCATTTTGTTATAATATAGGTCACAATCATGTTTTTAAAAAGGGGATTCTTATGAATTTTCAACAATGCCGCTATGTTCAGACTATAGCTGAAACAGGGTCCTTTAGTAAGGCTGCTAAGAAACTCTTTTTGACGCAACCCAATCTTTCAGCATCCATTCGTGATTTAGAGGAAGAACTAGGAGTTCTACTCTTTGAGCGCTCCAATACAGGAGCAAAACTGACTGACGATGGCCATGATTTTCTCAAATACGCCAAACGTATCCTTGGAGAGCTAGATCTACTAGAAGGACGCTATCGCAAATCCTTCAAGAAATCGTTCACTATTGCCAGTCACCACTATGATTTTTTGTCACTTCCCATGGCTCATATTGCCAAACGCTTTCGTAGTGATTATCAAGAATTTCAACTGATCGAAACAACAACCAGAAAGATTCTCAAAAGTGTGGAGAGTTTCGAAAGTGACTTGGGGATTATTTACCTTGATGAAGACAATGCCCACATCCTAGAGCGCAGTTTCAAACACATGGATTTGACGTTTACTCCGCTTGGGGAGTTTGAGACTAAGATTTTCTTGGGGCGTCAACATCCCTTAGCCAAGAAAAAATCCCTAAATCTCAAGGATTTAGAGGGCTATCCGCAGGTCCGTTTTCGTCAGGAAAGTTCTGGTATTCACTTTGATGAGGACCCTCTGGAGGTTCTACCTGACCAACAGGTTATCTACAGCAATGACCGAGGCAGTGTCATGAATTTGCTCTGCGCCTCTGATAGTTATGCTTCTGGCCTTGGTATTGTCAACAGTTTTATCAAGGACCAGATTGTCCTAATCCCACTTAAGGACAGTCCCAAGCACACTTTGGGAATTGTGACCAATAATAAACAGAAAAAATCTGCAATTCTCCAAGCATTTGTCAAAGAAATTCAAGATAGCTTACTACCCCACCATTAAGGAGAGGAAAATGGAATTTCAAACACTTAACAATGGCATCAAAATCCCCGTACTCGGTTTTGGGGTCTGGCAAATTTTTGATCAAAAAGAATGTCAAAAAGCCGTAGAAGATGCTCTTTCTGTCGGCTATCAATTAATTGATACAGCCAGTCTTTACCGTAATGAGGAGGCTGTGGGACGTGCCATTAAGTCATTCGGCCTTCCTCGTGAGGATATTTTCCTAACCAGCAAGGCATGGATTAGTCAGCTTGGCTACGAAGATACTAAATTAGCCCTAAAAGAAACCCTCCGCAAATTAGATACTGACTATCTTGATTTGTACTTAATTCATCAACCTTTTGGTGATTTACACGGTGCCTGGCGTGCTATGATTGAACTCCAACATGAAGGACTAATCAGAGCCATTGGGGTTTCTAACTTCTCAACAGGGCGTTTGGCAGATTTTGCTTTACAGACTCCTGTCATTCCAGCAGTCAATCAAATCGAGTTGCATCCCTATAAACAACACAAACTGATCCAGAAAGCTGATAAGGAATTTGGTACCCTAACGCAAGCATGGGCCCCTTTTCACAGAGGAGAGGATGGTATTTTTCAGGACCCAACCCTAACTGCTATCTCTGAAAAACATGGCAAGACAGTTGCTCAGGTCATCCTCAGATGGCAAACCCAGCAAGGTATTCTAACCATTCCTAAAAGCACCCATATCGAACGCATGAAAGAAAACTTTGATAGTTTTAACTTTCACCTAGACCAAACAGACCTTGATGCTATCAGTAAATTAGACAAATACCCAAATTCTTATGGTCCTGATGAAAGTGTGGAACGCATTAAACATTTATTGAAATATAGTGTATAAAAAACGAGTTCGACTGAACTCGTTTTATTTTTTACTTTTTCATTAGTTATACGGCGAAATCAAAATAGGGAATGGTACAGAAGCCTTATCATTCAAAAGCACTTCACCTACCCACTTCCACTTAAGGAAATCACATAAAACTAAATTACTGTTATCCAATCACACTTCCGTTTGGAACAGATGGATCTACTGTCAAGACAGTGAGTTTACCATCATGTTCAGCAGAAAGAATCATACCCTGGCTGACATATTTTTTCATCATCTTACGTGGTTTGAGATTAGTCACGACTTGAAGTTTCTTGCCAACCAATTCTTGTTCGTTTGGATAGAATTTAGCGATACCTGAGAGGATTTGACGGTCTTCACCGTCACCAGCATCAAGACGGAAACGGAGCAATTTGTCTGAACCTTCGACCTTTTCTACTTCTTTAACTTCAGCGACACGGATTTCAACCTTGTCAAAGTCTTCAAATTTGATTTGGTCTTTTTCAGATTTAAGGTCGACCTCTTCAGGGGTCCATTCTTTTTCTTGTGGTTTGCCTGCGTTCATCTGAGATTGGATATAGGCAATTTCTTCGTCCATGTCAAGACGTGGGAAGATTGGTGTTCCTTTTGAAACGACTGTCACATTCTCTGGGAAACCTGAAAATTCAAGATTTTCAAGATCAAACACCCCTGACAATCCCAACTGTTCCATAATTGAATTTGAGGTATTCATCATGAATGGTTGGATGAGGTGAGCTACCACACGAAGGCTAGCTGCCAAGTGAGCCATCACTGCTGCCAATTTTTCCTTGTCACCCTCTTCTTTGGCAAGTACCCAAGGAGCTGTTTCGTCAATGTACTTATTGGTACGTGAAATGATATTCCAAACAGCCTCAAGAGCACGTGGGTAGTCTACAGCATTCATTTGTTTGTGGAACTCTTCAATATTTTCAGCCACAACCTTAGCCAAATCAGCATCAAAGTCTGTAACATTCTCAACATAGGCAGGTACTTGACCATCGAAATACTTGTTAATCATGGCAACTGTACGGTTAAGAAGGTTTCCGAGGTCATTAGCCAACTCATAGTTGATACGGGCCACATAGTCTTCTGGCGTGAAGGTACCGTCTGAACCAACTGGAAGACTACGCATGAGGTAGTAACGAAGTGGATCAAGACCGAAGCGCTCTACCAACATTTCTGGATAAATGACATTACCTTTAGACTTAGACATCTTACCGTCTTTCATGACAAACCAACCATGAGCAACAAGACGTGTAGGCAATGGCAAATCAAGTGCCATCAAGATAATTGGCCAGTAGATTGAGTGGAAACGAAGGATATCCTTACCAATCATGTGGATGATTTCATGGTTTGCATCATTTTGCCAGAAAAGGTCAAAATTACCATGCTCATCCTGGCCATAACCGAGGGCAGTGATATAGTTGATAAGGGCATCAATCCAAACATATACCACGTGTTTTGGATCTGATGGGACTTTAACCCCCCAAGTGAAGGTTGTACGTGACACGGCCAAATCTTCCAAGCCTGGCTCGATGAAGTTTTTAAGCATTTCATTCATACGACCATCAGGTTGGATAAATTCCGGGTGTTGTTTAAAGAAGGCAGTCAGACGGTCTGCGTAGTTGCTAAGTTTAAAGAAATAGGATTCTTCAGACACTAGCTCCACTTCATGTCCTGATGGGGCCACACCACCAATGATATTGCCTTCTTCATCACGGTAAACCTCTGCCAACTGACTTTCAGTGAAGAATTCTTCGTCTGAAACTGAGTACCAACCAGAGTATTCACCCAGGTAGATATCTCCTTGTTCCAAGAGGCGCTCGAAAACTTGAGCAACAACTTTTTCATGGTAATCATCAGTCGTACGGATGAATTTATCGTATGAGATATCCAAAAGTTGCCAAAGGTCCTTAACACCAACAGCCATACCATCCACATACTCTTGTGGTGTGATTCCTGCTTCTTCAGCCTTTTGTTGAATCTTTTGGCCGTGCTCATCAAGCCCAGTAAGGTAGAAGACATCATAGTTCATCATACGTTTGTAACGTGCCAAGACGTCACAAGCAATGGTTGTATAGGCAGAACCAATATGCAATTTACCAGATGGGTAGTAGATAGGTGTTGTGATATAGAATGTTTTTGTCATTTTAATTTCCTTTCATGTGTTAACAAATGGGCTAACACTGATGATATAACATCTTATTATAGCACGTTTTGGACACTAAAAAAACCAGACTAGCTGGTTTTAAAATTAACTAGTTTTGAAAGAGTTTCTTATCAGCTCTAACATCACGTTCATACTCGTAATTTAGTTTTTTCTCTTCTTCTTTTGTTAGGCGTTTAAAGACTTTTTCTTCTAAAAGTTTGCCTTTTTTATCATAGATAAGGACAATAATTTTATCGCCATTGACCTTATAATGAACCGTCTCTTTAAGAGATTTTTTATAAGTCTTAATGTAGACTTTTTTACTATCGTCGATATCAGATTTAGTGGTATATTCGTCCACTTTATAACGATTATCTGCAGCTTTCTCAACGACTTTTGTATAATCAGCCAAAGACATTGTTGGTGTGAGCGTTCTAGACCAGTTATCAAGACGAAAAGCCTTTTCGGTATCATAATCCGTAAAGTCAACTAAGTTAACCGCACCAGCCAAGGTGTAGTTATAAAATTTCAACCGATTGCCTTTAACTTTAACAAAATCACCGTCTTTTAACTTACTTTTCTCATAGGGTTCCATACCATCAATCATCTTTTTCTTGTCCTTATCATAATATCGATAAGTCTCTATTTGATAAGTTCCCTCTGAGATCTTACCACCTTTCAGGTGGAAATAGGCATAGCCACCAAAAGAAAATGCAATTAGTACAACTGTTCCAATAACAGAGGCAATAATGATTGTCACTGTCTTAGACAAGCCTTTTTTAGGTGCTACAACTGGTGTCCCTTGTCCAGTCACTGCCCCATTCACCTGAACTTGTGGCTGACTGTTATCTGCCACAGGCTCTGAGGATATAAATTCGCCGTTCGCTTTGGCTTGTTGAATTTCTTCCTCGGTTGGTTTGCGATTATTGATTGTTTCGAAATAATCTAACCATTCTGTTTCGTTCATAAAAGTCCCCTTTTTTCATTGATACTCCTATTTTACCAGAAAAATGCCAAAAATCTATTTGACTATTTTCATAAAAAGAAAAACAGTACCTGACTTTAGGCCTGATACTGATTTATTAGACTTATGAATGTTAAATTCTATCAACACTCTTTTTACTGCTACCACTAGAGCTTGACTTTGAATCGCTACCATAGTCGTCACTATAGCCGTAACCATAGTCACTTCCATAATCACTTCCGTAACCATAATCATAATAGTCCTTGAAGTCATCGTATTGATCGCTATAAGACTTCAACTCTTTCTTATAATCCTTGACAGCGTCTTCATAATCATCCCAACGTTTGTCTGCATCAGATTTACTTAGACGTTTAAGGGTAATACGTGACTCAAGCTTCCCTTTTTTATCATAAGTAGACAGAGTGTATTCATCACCATGTTTGACGTAAGTACGTTTTTCCTTCAAGGTATTTTTATATTCTCTTGTTGTTTGTTTAACCACTCTGTCAGCTACCTCTTTGGTATAGAACGAATAGTCTTTTCTCATCTTTTTCATGAAGTCTTTTGTGACATCTTCAACTTGATCCGCATTTAAAACTTGACTTTGTGTTTTATTCCACGGATCAAATACCTGAGGAACATCTGCCTCATAGTCTAATAAACTAACATATGATTTATTGTCACTCTCTACTAAATTGTAGGTTCTAGATTGATTATTCTTTACAACTACAAAAGACTGCAAGTCCAAACCTTCATCCTTGTATTCATCTATGCCATCAACCATTTTATCTTTGTCTTCATCATAACGAGAGAGAGAAACGACTTCATAGGTTCCATCTACAATTTTTCCTGACTGATAACGCCAAAAAGAATAGCTACCAACAGAAAGTAAAATCACTGCTACGGCACCCAAGACTGATGCTAGAATAATATTGGCTTTCTTAGACATTCCTTTTTTCACTGGCATGGCTTGTTGGAAGGTTGCTGTTGGTTGAGCAAACTGAGGCTGTTGTGTCATAGAAATAACAGGTTCAGCTGATTTAATTTTTCTTGGCTCATTAGCCTGTCCAGTTGTTCCAAAGACATTAGGTCGCTCAAGAATAAACTCCCCTGATGCTTGAGCTTGAGCTAATTCTACTGGACTTGGTTTACGACCGTTGACTAATTCAAAGTACTCAATCCACTCTTGCTGGTTCATAATAATCTCCTTTTTATTGGTCTACAAGTCTATTGTAGCAAAATTAATGATGAAATAGTATTTTACAATTATCATAAAGCCTGTAAGTTTTTTAATAAATCGTTAGGCTACAATTCTCGATAGTAAAGAACTGCTTGGTCGGTAAGCGGTTCAACGCCAGATGAGAAAATCACTTTCCATTTGCGAATCAAATCTACTCTCTTTTACAAATTTATATGCACCTTCGTAATCTAAATGAAGGTCCTCTGCCTCACTCGAACTCAAACGCTCAAAAATTCTTCGAGAAGAAATATTTCCGTTCGTATCATAAACATTTATTGCGAAGCAATTAGGTATTTTCTCGTAAGTACGTTTTCGTTTCAACATTCTTTTATAATCTTCAACACACTCACTAGTAGAAATCTCTCACCATTTTCTAAATTGACCACCGTCTTTATTGAACTTTTAAATATTAGAATGAACCTTATTCCCATATTCTGAGAGTGTTAAATCCTGTTTCAAAGTCCCTGTGCGTGGATCAAATATCTGTGGTAGTTTTTCATCGTGTTCTAATAGATCAACATCAAGCTCTCCATCACCAACTGAATAAGAATAATATTTAGCTTTCATGTCTTTCATATCAATAAAGTCTTTTAAAAAATAGTCTCCATTCTCATATTCGGGCATCCTATCTACTAATTCCTTAGATTCTCCCCAAGGCGTCTCGTATTTTACCATCTGATAGGTGCCATCTGGAATATAGTTTTCTTGACACTTCTAAAACCTCCCCTCTCCAGTAGCAATTAAGACTACCACCACAAGGCCTAGAACCAAAATAATAGCAATCTTCCATTTTTTTGCTTTAGTCATGCCCCTTTCCTCCATATTAGCCTACTCTTTAATACTATTTTACCAAAAATAGAGAGGAAATCTGTGACTTGACTAGCAAAGAAAAAAAGGTAGAGAACACTTACTCTCAAACCTCTTTTCATCTATTTACTTTTTAAAATCCTCAGCACTAATGACTGGGTATTCAGTCAATCCTGATGCTACTTCTTCAGCCTGGTCTGATTCCTCTGATTTTTCCTCAAGATCAAACTTAGGTGCATCTTTTTCATAAGCATTAATGATATCGGCAACAACTGGGTGGCGTACAACATCACTAGCAGAGAAATGAACAAAATCAATGGCCTTGATGCCCTTCAATTTCTCCATGGCATCGACAAGACCAGATTTAACACGACGTGGAAGGTCAATCTGGCTCATATCTCCATTGACAATCATCTTAGAATTAAAGCCAAGACGTGTTAAGAACATCTTCATCTGCATGATGGTTGTATTTTGCGCTTCATCAAGGATTACAAAGGCATCTTCGAGAGTACGACCACGCATATAAGCAAGAGGGGCAATCTCAATAATTTCACGTTCCATTAGGCGAGTCGTCTGCTCTTTACCAAGAATCTGATAAAGGGCATCATAAACTGGACGAAGGTAAGGGTCTACCTTTTCCTTAAGGTCTCCTGGTAAGAAACCAAGGCTTTCACCTGCCTCAACAGCCGGACGTGTTAGAACAATACGTTTCACCTGACCACGCTTAAGAGCTGTGACAGCTAGGGTAACTGCTAGAAAGGTTTTCCCTGTACCTGCTGGACCAATCCCAAAGACCACATCATGATTTTTAATACTATCAACGTAGACCTTTTGCCCCAGGGTCTTCACTCGAATTGGTTTGCCACTACTATCCTTAATAATCTCTTCTTCATAAAGGGCAACAAATTTGTCAATCGAACCATCCTGTGCCATGGTTAGAGCTGCCACAACATCTGAAGTGTTAACTAGCATCCCTCGCTCAACTAAAACGAGGAGGGCTTGGATGGTCAAACGTGCCAATTCAACACTTTCTTCAGCATCCCCAAGGATTTGCACACGCTCTGTTCTAGCGTGAATAATAACGCCTAGGTTATCTTCAATGAGTTTTAAATGACGTTCATTAGTCCCGAAAAGTGACAAGACGTCATCTGGGTGGTTTAGGGTAATTTCAACAGAATACTCTTGCAAATAGAGTTCCTCTTTCTTTCGTATTTTTCTCCATTATATCAAAAAAATCACGCCAGGCGTGACTTTTTGTAATTCTTAATTATGCATTGAATGATACGTGAACGTGGTCATAGTGGTTTTCAGTAACGCTACCACGGTCAGGCATTTGGTTCCATGTGTTAGCTGGTCCATAGATATTATCTACTGGTGCGTAGAATTGTTGTCTGTAGATGACATATGAGATACCTGCATTTGAGATATTATCTACAGCATATTGAGCGACTTGATTACCAACTTCTGAACCAACTGGTACCATAACGTCAACGGCAAGTCCTTTACCATGGTCTTGTGGGTCACCTTCACGGTAACCACCGATATCAGTAAGACCAAATTTTGCTGCTACATCTTGACGGAACGCTTCAGCTTGTGGTTGAAGGTGTGGATCCGTTGGAAGTGTGTTTATTGATGCAGGTTGTGCTGCTGGTGCCTCTGAAGCCGCTGGTGCTTCTGAAGCTACTTCTGATGTTGCTGCTGGTTGCTCTGCTGGTGCTTCTGAAGCCACTGGTGCCTCTGATATTGCTACTGGTTGCTCTGCTGGAGCTTCTGAAGCCGCTGGTGCCTCTGAAGCTGCTTCCGATGTTGCTACCGGTTGCTCTGCTGGAGCTTCTGCAGGCTGTGCTGGTTGCTCTTCAGTTGCCGGTGCTGGAACTTCTGCAGGTTTTGCTTCTGCTGATGCCGTTACATGATCAATGGCATCGGCAACTGGTTGTTCAGTATCTGCGTAAGCTGGAGCTTCAGATGCAGAAGCGATAGCTTCTGTCACTTCTGAAACAGCTTTTGTTGATTCTTCTGTAGCAGGAGCTACTGTAGCTGTTGTATCTACTGAATCAACAGGAGCAGACAAAGCTGTTGTTGCTACAGCTTGTCCGTTTACTGTTACTTCATTAGTTAACAAGTTAGCTTCTGCAACAACAGATGCATTTGAAGTTTCTGAAGCTGGTGTTTCAACTTTAACAGAAACTGCTTGGTTGTCTGCATTGTAAGTCGTTGTCAAGACTGTTCCAGGGAAAATCAAGTCAATATTTGTGATTTGGTTGATATTAGCCAAAACATTTACATCAATTCCCATTGCTTCGGCGATACTACCCAAAGTGTCACCGTATTGAACAGTGTAAGTTTGTTGGTTATCACTAACAGCGATGTCGGCTTTGATTTGATCCACTGAACGAGCAGTCCAATTAGCTACATCATCAGCATGTACATGACTAGCAGCAAAAAGTGAAAGAGCTGCGGTCGAGTATAGAAGTGCCTTAGTTGTTTTTGATTTTGATAACATGTATAAATTCATTCCTTTTTTAACAATTTTAACACTTACAATAATACCATACTTCTCGTCAGAAAAGTAGCAAATTATTGCACTTTAAAGCAATTACTAACTAGTTGTAATACGCCTAATTTATTGAAAAAAAGCTGAGACATTTGTAAAAAAAAGTAACAATTCGTTCTCCCTCAACTGCTATCTTCTTGAGAATGTTTTTGTCGAAGATAGGTCTATCCTTTAATAGGAATTAACCGCTATTAATGTGCTAGATAGTCTTCCCAAATATGATCAAATTGACCTAAATTGAAAGAGAAACTAGCCTGATCTTCCAAGTAGCTACTCACCTCCTCAAAGTCATCAGTATGTTTAGGAAAGGTTGAATCGTCAAACGCCAAGTCAGCTAAAATGGCTACTGGTTCATTGGATTTAGGATTGCGTTGAGTCATCAGCCAAGTATAAAAAGATTTTCTCATACCTTCTCCTAACTGATTAATTCTGTTCCAAACTGGTCTTGTTTGATTTTCTTAGCCTTCATCAGACCCCCCAAGGCCTTTTTAAATTGCCCCTTAGAAATACCAAAGGTCGCCTTAATATCTGCTGGTGATGATTTATCGTTCAGAGTCATAAAACCATCGTTGCTTTCTAAATAGGTCAAAATCATTTGAACATCATTTTCAAGCATTTCAAAAGAACGTGGTTTCAAAGATAAATTCAAGGTACGATCGACCTCACGAAAACCTATCACACGGGCTTCAAGGACTTGACCCAAGCGTGGCTCAGCATAACGTTCTGACGGATGGATGAAACCAAGCATGTTATTTTCTGGTAGGTAAACAAAGGTTCCTGAGAGTTTGAGACGGAAGGCGATAGCTGGCCATTTTTGGTTTTGCATATTGTCATAGGCAGGCCCAGCCATACGTTGAAAGACTTCAGGTTCAGCAGGAAGCCCCCAAATACGGTCTTTTTTATCAACATCTAGTTTGACGTAGAGTTTATCCCCCTTCTTAGGCCAAAGCTCTTTGAGTTCCGGTAGTACATCAAGAGAGACGACAATTTCTTTATCTGGGATTCCCACATCCACAAAGACACCTAAATCCTTGCGAACCTCAGTGACTTCTCCCCAATCATAAGAATCACGAGTTGCCTTAATTTCCTTTTGTGTCAAACGTGATTTCTGCTTGCTGTCGGTGTAGGCAAAGCCTGTTACCATATCCCCAAGTGCATGAGTTCCTTCATTTTTAGCCAAGGCAAAGGTCACACCATCCTTTTGAACAAAGTAAAAGCGATCATTTTCATCAGTTACCAAGGCAGTAATGATAGTTCCAAGTAGTGTATTCATATTTTTCCTCAAAAAGAGAGTCGGACAAGGAAGCTAACATAGTACATGCTCTTTTGCTTCTGTCCCACTCTCCTTATTTTTCTATTGATTAAACAGTAAGGAGTTCTTTTTCCTTTTCTGCTGTCATGCTGTCGATTTTCTTAACAGCATCGTCTGTTGCTTTTTGGATATCCTTTTCAAGACCTTTCAATTGGTCTTCTGTGATTTCCTTGTCTTTTTCTTGCTTTTTAGCTTCATCCATAGCATCACGACGGATGTTACGGATAGCGATTTTAGCATTTTCACCAACTTTTTTAACTTCTTTAGCCAATTCCTTACGAGTTTCTTCTGTAAGTGCTGGGATAACCAAGCGCACAACAGAACCGTCGTTTGCTGGATTAATGCCAAGGTCAGATTCGTTGATAGCACGTTCGATATCAGCGATTGATCCTTTATCAAATGGTGAAATCAAAAGAACACGTGCTTCAGGAACAGTGATTGAAGCCAATTGATTAAGTGGTGTTGGAGCACCATAGTATTCCACAGTGATGCGGTCAAGAAGTGACGCATTGGCACGACCTGCACGGATTGAACCAAATTCGCGAGCCAATGACTCATGTGAGTGGGCGAAACGTTCTTTAGCTTTTTCAATAATTGCGTTTGACATAATTTCTCTCTTTCTTACTTGTGTGCGTCTGCTTTATTTGAAACGGTAGTTCCGATGTGTTCACCTAGAATAACACGTTTAATATTACCTGGTTCATTCATATTGAAGACTACGAGGTCAATGTCGTTATCCATTGACAAGGTAGAGGCTGTTGCATCCATAATTTTAAGACCACGTTTGATAACTTCCACATGGGTCAATTCATCAAATTTAACCGCATCAGCATTCTTACGTGGGTCATCATTGTAAACACCATCCACACCATTTTTTGCCATCAGAATAGCATCAGCCTCAATTTCAGCGGCACGGAGGGCTGCTGTAGTATCAGTTGAGAAATATGGAGAACCGATACCTGCTGCGAAGATAACGATGCGTCCTTTTTCAAGGTGACGAAGGGCACGACCTCGGATATATGGTTCAGCCACAGATTTCATATCAATAGCCGTTTGAACACGTGTGTCAACACCAAGTTGTTTCAAACTGTCTGCCATAACAAGGGCATTCATAACTGTTCCAAGCATTCCCGTATAGTCCGCTTGAACACGATCCATCCCTGCTTCAGCTGCAGGTTCGCCACGCCAAAGGTTACCACCACCGATAACCAAAGCGATTTGAACACCTGATTCTGCGACTTCAGCTATTTCTTTAGCCATTGTTTGTACGGTTGGAAGATTAATCCCAACACCACGTTCACCAGCCAAAGCTTCACCTGAAAGTTTAATGAGGACACGTTTGTATTTTGGTTCTACCATGATTTCTCCCTATTAACTATGTTGTTTTTCTGATTTTATTCTCGGCCCAGATTTATCATTCTAATCCGTAAATGACCATCGTATTAAGGAGAGGATAAAGCTCTTTCCAGATTAACAAATGGTCTCTTTATGACAAAGCGAACACTAAATCTTCATCCTTACTATTTTATCATAAATTAGGATTTTAACCTAGTCAAATATTTTAAAATATCCTTACAAAATGACTGTAAAAGTGATGGTGTCATCTTTGTAGGATGCAAAGAGACGCCCTTTAAATAATTTGACCATACTTTGAGCCATGGATAGGCCTATACCAAAACCTTTATTTCCCTTGTTATTATGAGATTCTTCGATACGATAAAAGCGCTCAAAAAACTTACTATAATCGACTGCTTTACCATCTTTATAGGTATTTGACACTTCTAAGCGAGCCCGTTTACGTGTTCTTCCAATCTGACGAAGTCTTACAGTAACCGTCCCTTCTGGATCACAATACTTGTTAGCATTATCCACAAGGAGAGTTACAAGTTCAAAGAGAGACTTTTCCTCGGCCTTTACATGGATATCTGGGGTAATATCCATAACGAAGGATTTGCCATCTCGGACGACAGGTCCCTTAAAGTCCTCGGCTGCATCCTCAGTAACATACGAAAAATCCACATCTTGTAGAACAATATCAGGTTGCTCCTCAAGCCGAGATAAAGCCACAAGCGAATTGATTAGAGTGGTCAATCGTGCCACCTGGTCGTTAGTAGACTTGGTCCATTCGTTTTCTCCAGTCATGAGTTCCTGTAGCTCCGTATTAGCAGAAATAATGGCTAAAGGTGTTTTCAATTCATGACCAGCATTAGTGATAAAACGCCGTTGCTTTTCGTAATTTCGAATGAAGGGGCGAATGACAATTCCTGATAAGGCACTGACAATGATGACAAAAAAGATAAAAGCAAACAGTGATAAAAGAATAGAGAGATTGAACAAGGCTTGGGAAGAATTATAATAAGCAGACGTGTCCAAAAAGACTACCAAAACCTTATTTTTACTGACCTTACTAACTTGATAGCTAAGATTGATATTTTCTTCTCTAATCGTTCCCAGATTATTGGTCAAGCGACTAACTGTTAGGGCATATCTAACAGCTTCCTCGTCGTTTATTAGGGACGTATGGCTGGTATCCTGGCTAACAACCTTATCACCCCAAAAGGTAACGCTGAAAAATCGAAAACTATCCGAAGGAATCTCGCGCCCTTGATTAGTTTCTATTTTTTCGATTTTTCCGAAGTTTCCATTATTTTCTGTAAGTGTGTTGAGGACCTTGCTAATTTCCTGCTCCGTCTGAAAGGACCTCACAGTATTGATGATTCCTACCGTAAAGATCAAGATAAAGAGGATAGCCAAAGAAGCAATTGTTATAAACTGAAGTCGTAAACGTCTAAACATGGGCTACTCCTTTCTAATTTTGCAGAAGGCAGAAGTCGCCACCCTTTTCACCAAGAATACTGATATCAGCTTGAATAGCTTGCAATTTCTGGCGCAGATAGGAAATATAAACCCAGACAATTGACTCGTCCACATCTTCCTCATCATCCCAGATAGTTTTAAAAAGGTGAGTAGTGGTTAATTGCTTAGCAGGGTTGAGCATGAAGTGGGCCATTAACTTGGTCTCACGACTTGAAAGGCGAATACTATTTCCAGACACCAACTCTTGTTCCTCTTGGTCCAAGCGAACAGAACCAAGGCTCAGAATTTTGGCAGTAAAGGTCTCACTAACACGACGCTCTAGCGACCTCAGACGAGCCAAAAGTTCCTTTAGGGAAATCGGCTTAGTCAGGTAATCATCTGCCCCAGCATCAAGTCCTGTCACACGATCATCAACTTCAGCCATGGCCGTCAACATAATGACATGAGTAGTATCCCCAGAAGAGCGAATCTCTTTCAGGGCCTCAATACCTGTTTTGATAGGCATCATAATATCCATAATGATTACTTGATAGGCATTCTGTGCAGCTAGGTCGACTGCCTCTTGACCATTAAAAGCCTGATCAACTTCAAAACCTTGATGCTCAAGTGCCACCTTGTAAACTCGTGATAAGGCTTCCTCGTCCTCAGCCAATAAAATTTTCAGAGACATTTTAGTCACCTCCTTCTTGAATTAAGTTACGGATGGTCTGCATGGTCAGGTCACATGAAGCTAATTCATCTGCACAGCGCTTAAGCTCACGGGTAATCATTCCTGAATTCTTGATGTCATGTTTATACTTCAGCTGATGCTCCAAACTGGCCCACGAGTCCTGAGCGATGGTCCGAAGCTGAACCTCAACAAAATAGGTCCCTTTATCATTGCCTAGGACATCTGGAAAATTTGTTTCTATTTCCAAAATAAGGTGATAAGAGCGATAGCCGTTAGGCTTGGCATTTGAAATATAATCCTTCTCATTGTAGACCATGACACCAGGAATAGCCTTGATTACTTCGATGGTCTTGTAAATATCATCGACAAAACCACAAATAATACGGATTCCAATGCTGTCACGAATTCCCCTAAGGGCAGACTGGCTGGTCTCAGGCAAATTCTTCCTACGACACTTTTCACGCATAGAATCACTTTCCTTAATCCGTGAAATGAAATGTTCATAGAGTTTAAAACCTGTTTCTTTTTTGCTAGCAATATTAGCCGCAATAATGGGGTCTGTTATTTCTTGTAAAATTTTTGGGAGATACTGAGCATATTCCCCATAGATACTTGGAGTTGACATATAAACCTCCTCTAATAGCGTTTCTTCATTATAGCATAGATGGGCTTAAAAATAAGGAATGAGCTTGATAGATCTGGTATTGTGACTATGAAAAAAATCTAGCAAAGCTAGATTCATTTTGCATATCTAAGTTATCATTCCACTTGACTATTCTTCAAGAGATTTGACAAAAGGGCAGTTGCTCAGTTTGTGGTTTTCATAGGTCAAAACCTTATAACCACAAAGCTTATAGCCATTCTTCTCATAAAAAGGTACATTATAGTCACGGTTAGTAATCAAGCCAAGACTACGGTCTCCTGTGCTACGCACAAAGGGTTCAACACCTTCAAGCAAGAAGCGACTTCCGATGCTCTTTCTTTGAAAGTCAGGAGTTACCGCCAACATCATCAGGTACCAGTCGTATTCTTCAGAATCTTCCAGATATCCTAGGCCACTTCTTCCGTAAACTGACTATTATAAAGATCAGCGTAGAAACCAGCTGCTGCCATGAGTTCATCATGATTACCCTGTTCAATAATATTACCATCTTTCATCACAAGGATAAGGTCGGCATTTCGAATGGTTGATAAGCGGTGGGCAATGACAAAGGATGTACGACCCTCCATAAGCTTGTCCATAGCCTTCTGAATCAATTCTTCTGTCCTTGTGTCAACTGATGATGTTGCCTCGTCCAGGATAAGAAGAGGGGCATCCTTAAGAAGGGCACGGGCAATGGTCAAAAGCTGTTTCTGACCGACTGATAAGGTAACAGAATCATCCAAGTAGGTATCATAACCTTTTGGAAGTGTGGTGATGAAGTGGTGAACACCTACGGCCTTGGCTGCAGCAATAACTTGCTCGTCAGAGATATTTTCTTGATTGTAAATCAAATTATCCCGAATCGTTCCTTCAAAGAGCCAAGTGTCTTGAAGTACCATAGAAAATTGGTCATGAACGGTCTCACGCTTCATGTCGTTCGTATCCACACCGTCAATGGTGATACGACCTTGGTCGATGTTATAGAACTTCATAAGCAGGTTAACAATAGTCGTCTTACCAGCACCTGTCGGACCAACAATAGCAATCTTTTGTCCTGGCTTAGCAAGAGCTGAAAAATCATGAATGATAGTCTTTTCAGGAGTATAACCAAAGGAAACATGGTCAAAGACTACTTGACCCTTGGTATCTGTCAACTCAGCCGTCTTGGCCGACTCGTCGTCCATATCCTTTTCTTCCAAAAATTCAAAGATACGACCAATAGCTGCAGTTGCTGATTGGAGTTGTGTAATCCCTTGTGCAATTTGAGAAAGAGGTTGTGAGAAGATACGAACATAGGTCATGAAGGCTACCACATCACCGATGGTCAAGCTTCCATCAATTACCTTAATCGCACCTACCAAGCAGACCATGACATAACCAAAGTTCCCGATGAAAATCATAAGTGGCATCATAATACCAGAGATAAACTGAGACTGCCACATAGATTTATAGAGCTTATCATTAAGCCCCTTGAAAGCTTGACTGCTTTCTTCAGAGGCATTGTAGCTCGTTACAACTGCTTGACCTGTGTAGATTTCTTCAATGTACCCATTAATGTTAGCCAAATTTTCTTGTTGGCGTTTAAAAAGTGGTTGTGAGAAGCCCATTATGACGGCTACTAGAACAAATCCTATCAAGACAGAACCAATCGCAGTGAAAGCCATAGTGACATTTGAGTAGAACATCATGATAATAGCTGCTACCAAGAGAACACTTGAAGTAATTAGGGTACCCAGACCCTGACTAAGCGATTGTCCCAAAAGGTCAACGTCATTCGTTACACGAGAGAGTGTGTCCCCTTGAGAATGACTGTCAAAATAATTAAGAGGTACAGTGTTGATTTTCTTTTGGATTGCTGTACGGAAACGTTGTGAGAAGAGTTGTGTAATCGTCGCAACCGTGAAGCTTTGTAAGTAACCCACAATGGCAGAGATAGCGTAGAGAATAGCCAAGGTTAAAGCAATGCTGCCCACCTTGTCTAAATCAACGCCCGGAATCGTCCCCATTTTGGTAGGTGTTATTCCTTCAGTAATAGTATTAGTGATTTCTTTAAGCTTATCTGGTCCGATAACTGTAATGACCGCTGAAATAATAGCTCCAAAAATCGCTAAGACAAAGGGAATTTGGAAGCCTTTAATATAGGGTTTTAAGCGTTTATAGGACGATGTTTTTGGCTTATTTTCCATTTTCTAACTCCTCCTTAGACAATTGTGAATAGGCAATTTCTTGGTAAACCTCATTGTTAGCCAAGAGTTCCTTGTGGGTTCCTTGACCAACGACCTTACCTTGATCAAGAACCAAGATTTGGTCAGCATCCATAATAGTAGAGATGCGTTGTGCAACAATCAACTTGGTCATATCTTGTGTTTTTTCAGCCAATTCTTGACGCAACTTACGATCGGTCTTATAGTCCAAAGCTGAGAAGGAATCGTCAAAAATCAAGATTTCAGGCTTACGAGCCAAGGCACGCGCAATAGCCAAACGTTGTTTCTGACCACCTGAGAAGTTAGACCCAGCTTGAGCCACTTCTGCCTTTAGTTGTCCTTCTTTATTTTCAACAAAGTCTTTTCCTTGAGCCAATTCGAGAGCTTCCCAAATTTTAGAGTCATCGAGAGGGCTGTTATTGCTGGTTCCCATTGTCATATTTGATGTGATATCACCTGAGAAAAGCACAGCCTTTTGTGGAATATAACCAACAATATTGTGCAAGGTGTCATGATCATAATCTCGAACATCAACGCCATCAACCTTGATAGTTCCTTGCGTTGCATCGTAGAGGCGTGGGATAAGATTAACAAGCGTTGATTTACCAGAACCCGTTGAACCAATAAAGGCAACTGTATCTCCTTTTTTAGCTTTGAAGCTAACATGCTCCAAAACAGGCTCTGAAGTTTCAGAATAACGGAAGGAAACATCTTCAAATTCAACAGTTCCGACTTCTTTAGGCTTTTCAGAACTATGTTCAGGGTAAGAAACTGAAGATTGAGTATCTAAAACTTCATTGATACGCCTAGCTGCTACAACTGCTCGTGGAAGAAGGAAGAAGACAACAATCATCATCATGAATCCCATAACAACCTGCATAGCATAAGATGAGTAAACCACCATATCTGAGAAGAGATGGACCTTACTTTCCATGGCACCAGCAATCTTAGTTGGATCTGTTGGAATCTTAACATCTTCAATCAGATGTGCACCAATCCAATAAATAGCTAGTGTCAAACCAGTAAATACAGCAGTCATTACCGGTGTCAGTAAGGCAAAAGAACGACCGATAAAAAGATTGTTTTGGGTCAGATCAGTATTAGCCTTTTCAAATTTATCCTCTTGATAACTCTCAGCGTTATAGGCACGTACCACACGAATCCCAGTAAGAGATTCACGTGTCACACTATTGAGTTTATCTGTCAGCGTTTGAATCAAGCGTTGCTTAGGCATGACCATAATCAAGAGGAAAAGCATGAGAATAACAATTACTGCCACAGCTACAAGCAAGGCAAGAAGCCAATTCCCATTTTTATCAGCAATCTTTGTAATAGCCCATATTGCCATAATAGGTCCCTGTGTAATAACCTGTAACCCCATGGTCAGTACCATCTGTAATTGTGTAATATCGTTTGTCGTACGGGTCAAAAGACTAGGAATAGAGAATTTCTTAATCTCGGCATCCGAAAAATCTAAAACCTGATGGAAGATATCATCACGAAGACAAGTGGTAAAACTAGCTGCTGTTCTGGCAGCAAGAAAACCAACCACCACAGAAGCCATAAAGCCCGCAAAGGACATTAAAAGCATTCGCATCCCTGGGGCATCCGTATTCCAAGCAAAAATATCTGACGCCTTAGTCCCCTTGGTTGATAAGAGGGTTGTAATGTCAGACATATAGTCTGGAATTTTCAAGTTTAGATAGACGTTCAAACAAACAAATATCACAGCTAAGACAATCATACTTAACTCTTTTGCCGTCAAACGTTTAAAAATTTTAAACATAAGTTACTCCTTATTTTTCTCTAAATTCTTACGAATTTGGAGACAGACTCGAAATGCTGTTTCAGAATCTTCTTTCGAAACACCATCTAACAACTGTTGATGGATGGCCTCTAGAAAATGTCCGACATCTTGAGCCTTCTTTTTACCCAAGTCTGTCAGATGAACATACTTGTAGCGTTTGTCCTTGTCAGATATCACCAATTCAACGAAACCATTTTTCTCCATACGTTTGACCAAATTACTAGCCACTGACTTGGAAATAGATAACTTTTTCTCAATATCTTTGATAAATATTTCTTTATCTTGGTTCTCAAACAAGTACCTGACGGTAAACCCTTGCGGGCCAGCTAGATGCTCAACGCCATACGCTTTACCTAACTCTTGCACACGCAGCTCCATAGTATTGATGAATTCTCTGAAGTCACTAAAAGGATCTTTTCCATGCATCGCAAGCTCCTCCTTAAATAATTCTCATGGAAACTATTTTAGTTCTTGTGAGAACTATTGTCAAGGAAAAAGTTCCTATGAGAACTAAAAAAGAGTGAGGTAGAAATTTTTAGTTTCTACTCTCACTCTACAACTGTAATTTATCTCTCTTAGAATCTTTTTCAAGTACCTTCTATATGATAACACCTTCTAAATGATCCAATTCATGCTGAATAATTTGGGCTGGCATACCAGAAAAACTCAACTGTTTTGCCATCCATTGTTCATCTAAATAGGCAACCTCAATTGATTCATAACGTCTGGTTGGGCGACTTCCTTCTAAAGACAAACAAGACTCCTCCGTTTGAAAAGGTGAAGACTTGCTTACCAAAACAGGATTAAACATAACCAAATTGACAAAACCGATATTAACGATAATAACACGCTTTTTGACCCCAATCATATTGGCTGCCATACCCACACAGGCATCCTTATGAAACTCCAGCGTATCACGTAAATCCTTAGCCAAATAGAGGTCTTCTTTAGTCGCTTCTGTCGATTTTTGTCCTAGAAAAAAGTCATCCTTTACGATAGGTTTTATCATTTCTTTGCTCCTTCATCATTTCTTATTTATACTCTGACATCATATGTTCTTCTATTATCTGAGTCTAAGGTTCTTATTTTCAGACATAATAACCTCAACCTATTATATCAAAAATGGCGAACCCCTAGGAAAGCAGACGAAAAAAGAAACCCTTAGGCTTCTTTTCATCGTTCTTTCTTCACTCTATACAAATAACCAATAAAAGCCAAAAAACTAATAGCTGAAACACTCATTGCCAATTTAGCAACCGGGGTATAACTATAGGTCAATACAACTCTATGCTTGCCTGGTGGCAAGACTAAATTAGTCGGGTTCTTTTCATTAGATAAGTAAGTTGTTGCTGGCTTCCCATCAATCGTTACTTCCTGCCCTTTGTAGTAGAAAACAGGTAGTGACAAAACTTTCTCAACTTGGGAATTGTTAATCACCTTAAGCGACAGCTCATTAGGAGATTGCTTGATGGCTGAATTAATTTCCTGAGTATCCAGAAAAAGGTGTTTATCAAAGACAAACTTAAAGGAAACTTCTTTATTGGTATAATCTCCGTTGATATTTTTGTAAGTTCCCTGAGCCAGCATTTCTTTCGTAACTTTTGTATTACTTGGCAATATGTTCGTGACTTTAGTCATCTTATCTTGAACAGTAATAATCTGAAACATATTCAGGCAAATACCAATCAAGACAAGTACCGTCGTAGCTTTTAGAGAAATAGTCTTTAAGATATTAGCCAAGGCTAAGCTGAAAAATAGCAAAGCCAAACTCCATAATCTCCAAGGAAATTGAAGATTGGACACCGGGCTTTCCTGCAATAACTGCCAAGGAAAACTCTTCAAGGTTAAAAAGGCTAAAGCAAGAGATATAAAAAGGTAAATTCTAGCTTCCCTATCCTTCACCAAACGCTTAGCAAAGGCTAGACTTAACACTAAACCAACAAGATAAAGAAGATTAACTGATGGGGTCCTTAAATCACTACTTACAATAAGCCCCCAGGTATCTAACAAACTCAAAGCCGTTTTGGCTAGAAAAGGCTTAAATGTCGTCCGCAAAGTCACATACCTAAATTGCTCTATCATGGGCACAAAATAGGCCAGAGACATTCCCAAAGTTACTAGAGTAACCTTAAGAAAGCCCAGTAAACGCTCTTTCTTAGAGTCCCAAATGCAAAAACTGGTTACCACTGCTAAGAAAATCAAAACAGAGGCTAAGACGACCGATAAAACATGGGAATAGACAAGGCCAAGCATCCCAAGGGTCAAGACCCACCATTTTTTGTAATCTCCAAAAGTTAGCAAACGCACACCTACAAAAACTAGGGGCAGAAAAATCATCGCCAGCGTTTCGCCAACCGCTGCCCTATAGTAGGAATTATGCAAGAAATAACCCGAAAAGAGATAGAAGGTAGAAAATACCAGCACCTGCTTATCAGAATACCTTAATAAACGTAAGCCATACAAACTAAGTAAACAGGTTGCAAAGCGAACAAGAAACTGAAAAGTCATCCAAGCTATAAAAATAGATTGTGTTAACTTATACACTAAGAAGATTGGATAGTAGGTCAACCAAGGATAAAAGGTATTGATTAACTGGCCAGTGCCTCCATTGGTTGTAAAATCAATAGGACTCTTCCAAATGGTGTCTAGAGACAAAAGACGGTTAATATGAAAAACCACATCATCGCCATAAAGCTTATCTCTAAAAAAGAACATTGGCAAGATTGACACGAAACTTATCAAAAAACTCAGCACAAGAACTACCCAATTACTGCAGTTCTTCTCTCTTTCCCCAAAGGGACTTTGTTCAATAATCACAATTCTTCCTCTCGTATTAAATCATAAAATTATCTATAAAAAGAGATTCCTTGCTCCCTCATTATACCAAAACTCCAGCAGGAAACTCTTTACCTCTTAAAAAACCGCATCTGTGACATTCAGAAGAGACATCCTCTACAGATTAATCCACCTGCCGTACCTTTTCAAACAAAAAAAGAAACCCGAAAGCTTCTTTTCTTATTTTATCGATAGGCTTATTAATCAGGTCAGGCCTGTTAATTAAACAATACCTTGAGCTGACATTGCATCTGCAACTTTAAGGAATCCAGCTATGTTGGCACCTACAACAAGGTTACCTTCATGACCGAATTCTTTTGCGGCTGATGCAGCATTTTCGTAGATACCTTTCATGATATCGTAGAGTTTAGCATCAACTTCTTCGAATGTCCATGATGTACGTCCACTATTTTGTGCCATTTCAAGAGCTGATACAGCAACACCACCAGCGTTAGCAGCTTTGGCAGGACCAAATGATACACCAGCTTTAAGGAAGACATCAATAGCTCCCAAAGTTGAAGGCATGTTAGCACCTTCTGAAACAGCAAGAACACCATTTGCTACAAGTGTTTCTGCATCTGTTTCATCCAATTCGTTTTGTGTTGCACATGGGAAAGCCAAATCAGCTTTGATAGACCAAACTGTCTTTTCACCACCAGCTGGTGTGTAAGTTGCATTTGGACGAGCTTCTGCATATTTCACGATACGTTCACGTTTAACTTCTTTGATTTCTTTCAACAAGTCAACGTCAATTCCGTCTGGATCATAAACAAAACCAGATGAATCAGAACATGTCACAGCTTTAGCACCTAGACTTTGTAATTTTTCAATAGCGTAAATCGCAACGTTACCTGCACCTGAAACAACCGCTGTTTTACCGTTAAAGTTTTCACCACGTGCATTAAGCATTTGTTCTGCAAAGTAAACAGCACCGTAACCAGTTGCTTCTGTACGAGCAAGTGATCCACCCCAGTTCAAACCTTTACCAGTAAGAACACCTGTGTATTCGTTACGAAGACGTTTGTATTGACCATAGAGGTAACCAATTTCACGTCCACCAACACCGATATCACCTGCAGGTACGTCTGTATCTGCACCAATGTGTTTGCTCAACTCAGTCATGAAGCTTTGGCAGAAACGCATGATTTCGTTATCTGATTTACCTTTAGGATCGAAGTTTGATCCACCTTTACCACCACCGATTGGTTGACCAGTCAATGAGTTTTTAAAGATTTGTTCGAAACCAAGGAATTTGATGATTGATTGGTTTACTGATGGGTGGAAACGAAGACCACCTTTGTAAGGACCAATAGCTGATGAGAATTGTACACGGAAACCACGGTTTACTTGTACTTGACCTTTATCATCAACCCATGGTACACGGAATGAAACGATACGTTCTGGTTCAACCAAACGTTCCAAAAGGTTTTCTTCAATATATTTAGGATATTTATCGAAGACAGGGACAAGTGAATCGAAAACTTCTTCAACTGCTTGAAGGAACTCAGCCTCGTGTCTGTTTTGAGCCTTCACTTTTTCAAAAACGCTAGCAACGTATTCTTTACCTGTTGTCATATCAATGTTTCCTTTCAAATAATTACCTTAGTAATTTAATTACATGAATAGTATAAATTTTCAGAATCTTTTTGTCAAGTATTTTTTGTTATTTTTTTGATTTTTATGTTAGGTTTTATGACATCGTTTTGCTTTTCTATATCTAAAATCCATTCTAAAACCCTATTAATTCAATAATGTAAGCGCATTAACTTTTTCAGCTTTTCTTGAAATTTTTTGCTTTTTTTGAAAATTTCATGCCAAATTGGAAAAAACAATTTAGTAATTTTACTATTTTCTGTTTACAAAGACTTTTAGCTATGCTACTATTAATTTAGTAATTTTACTATATTTTGAATAAAGGATTATTCTTATGAAAAGAAAACAACTCTCAGGAAGGCGTATTGGGATTGTATTTGGAACTTTCGCTCCTATGCACATTGGACATGTTGACCTCATCACCAAGGCCAAACGATATAACGACAATGTTCTAGTAATCGTTAGTGGCAGTAATAATCAAGAAGATCGTGGAACACGCGCAGGCCTTTCACTCAACCGACGCTTTCGTTACGTTCGTGAAGTATTTTATGATGACGAACTTGTTGTTGTAGATAAATTAGATGAAGAAGGGATGCCTGCCTACCCTGAGGGCTGGATACCATGGGTTAAGCATGTTAAGGAGATTATCGCTGAAAATACCGACACCCCTGAAAAGATTACCTTTTATGTTGGTGAGCCCGAGTATGTTACTGAACTCAATGAACACTATCCCCAAGCGCAGGTAAAGCTTATTGAACGTTCTATTATAGATATATCTGCTACCGAAATTCGTGATAACCCTATGGAGAATTGGCGATTTATCACTAAGCCTTTCCGTCGCCATTTTACACGAAAAGTACTGGTTGTCGGATCTGCCAGCGGTGGAAAAACTACTCTCGTGAAAGATTTGGCTCGTACATACAACGCTCCCTGTTCTCTGGAATATGCCCGTGAGTATCAAGAAAAGTATAATGTTCGTGATGATGAATTGGATACCAATGACTACATTCACCTTTTGACTGACCAATATGCACAGACCGCTGATCTCATTGATAAGGGGCAACACTCAGGTCTTATCTTTGCAGATACCAATTCAACGGTGACAAAGGTTTATATTGACTACTATTTGAAAGAAAGTATTTCTCAAGAAGAATTTGACACCTTGGACCGTCTCTATCAAGTCACTCAGGCTCGCGAAAAATGGGATTTGATTTTTGTGATTCTACCAAAGTCAAACTATGTTGATGATGGGTTTCGCGATATGACTATGGCTGACAATCATACACGTGATTGGTTTACCAAGCATCTCTTAGACCTACTGTCACCATTTAAAGATAAAATCGTTATTTTAGGGGAAAATAGTGACAGTGATAGTTTTTTTGCAGACAACTACCATTATGCCAAAAAGGCAATCAAAGAACGTTTGCACATTGAGGTTTAGATGACCTCTTCAAGCATTCATCTCTCAATTTAGCATCAAAGACAAGGAGGAAAAAACATGTCGAAAACCTTTGAAAATTCTGGTAGTGAAAAGGACTTCTTGAAAATCTACCAACAAGAAGAAATGGATAAGTATGTCAGACCCTCAGTAACCGTCGATTCAGTCATCTTCCGCTACTATGAGGGAAGCGTTCAAACCTTACTTATCAAGCGAAAAAACCATCCCTTCTTGGGAAAATATGCGCTTAGTGGGGGATTCGTCCAAGAACAAGAAGATCTCAATATGGCTGTTTGTCGCGAAGTTCTTGAAGAAACATCGGTTCAACTCAATCCAGAACATATTGAACAACTCATCACCGTTGGGACACCTTATCGTGATCCTCGAATGTGGACAATTTCAGTAGCCTACCTCTGTTTTATGTCTTATGATGACCACCAAGTAGAAAAGGCTGCAGATGATGCCGCATCGACCCATTGGCTAGACATTGCGATGGTAGAGGGTCAACTGCAACTTATTGATGGCGATAAGCGATTGTCACATGACGACCTTGCTTTCGACCATTGGGATATTCTGTTGACTGCCATGAAACGCATTAAGGGACGATTAGAATATCATCCAACCATACTCAGCATCATGCCTAATGAAAACACTTTAACCACCTACCGTCAACTTTTTGGGTCATTTAATGAGGATTATCTCAAAATGGATTCCACAAATTTCTTACGTCGCTTTAAGCATATTTTTCAAAAAACAGGTCGCCAGATGGCAACGAGAACCAAAAAAGCTGCCACTTATTCCTATAAAATCCAGACTCCTTAAAGAGGACCTTTGTTTGACAATTCGACGCTCAGCTCATATAGTAGTATTAAGAAAAATTAATAAGAGGTATTGTATGAAAAGTTTTACATTGATTAGCGGGATATTCGTAACCCTCTTGGGTGTCTTTTTCTTCGCTAATCCTACCAATCTTCTCGCCATCGTCGGTTGGCTTTTTGCTCTAGTGATGTTAGTATCAGGTGTATCAAGACTCATGGTTTATTTCAAACGTGATAATGAGAAGCGTTCCTTTATTCAACTTCTTCAAAGCATTATTTCAATCATTTTTGGTATTATTTTGCTTTCAACATCAGCATGGGTACTCTCAGGTGTTGCCGTAACTATTATTGCTTGGTGGTTGCTGGTCTCAGCCTTTACTCAAGGTTTTCACGCCTATCGCCAACGTCAATTTGGCTTTTCAGGTCAACCTGCCGTGTCAATTGCAATGGTTTACCTCGTCTTTGGCCTATTACTCTTTAGCGCACCATTTTTCTCTGCCTTTTTAATGGGTCGTCTAGTAGCTTCATTGATTATTTTTGCAGGTGTCTCTGTTCTCTCCTTTTCTTTCCGCTTATGGTAGGATAGAATCATTCACTAGATAAGAACAAAAAAGCCTTGCATCTGCAGGGCTTTGGACTGCACCCCAAAAGTTAGACAGAAAATCTAACTTTTTAGGGTCATACACCTTTAGATTGACTATAGAATCTTTTTTAGACTTCCCTTAGGTGATGACAGACGTCAGTGACCTTCTTCGAAGTTTCTTAACTAAGTTTTGAGTTTTAAATCTCGAAACTCCCTAACGCCTGAGCCTATTGGTATCAGGCGTTTTTATCACATCGGAAAATCTCTGTATCTCTTCACTTCGTTCATAAAGAAAGGCATTATTTTCAAATTCTATACAGATCTTCTTAGCTTATTTTACCTTAAAAATAGTTCGCCTTCGTTCTTAAAGTCTTACGATGCAAAACTTACACATCCTATGATTACTAAAGAACTTACCCCTCTAGATCACTCAAATACTCATAACGCTCGTATTTTTCAAGCAAGGTTTCATTAGCAGTGTCTAAATCACGTTGAAGACTTGCTAGCTGTCCATAATCACTAGCATTTTCAAGCATGGCTGCTTCAATCTCTTCGATTTTAGCTTCAAGGTCAGCAATCTCTTCTTCGATAGTCGCCCACTCTTGTTTTTCAAAATAGCTCATGCGTCTTTTGTCTTCTTTGACCTTCTCAACCTTAACGCTAGCTTGCTCTTTTTCTTTCTCTAGAAGGGCTGACTGCTCTTGTAAGAAAGTTTTTTCATCAAGGTAGTCAGTGTAGTTACCAAAGAACTCACGCACACCACCCTCTTCAAAAGCCAGAATCTTGTTAGCCACCTTGTCCAAGAAATAGCGGTCGTGACTTACGGTAACGACAGGGCCGCCAAAACCATTGAGGAAATTCTCCAAAACAGTCAGAGTCGCAATATCCAAATCATTCGTCGGCTCATCCAAAAGCAGAACGTTAGGCTTTTCAATCAGAATCTTGAGCAGATAAAGACGTTTCCTTTCGCCACCAGAGAGCTTGGCAATCTGTGTTCCGTGAGTAGAACGAGGAAAGAGGAATTGCTCTAAGAGCTCTGTAATACTGGTTGTTCCAACTGTTGTCTTAACTTCATCCGCAACTTCTTGCAAATAGTTAATGACACGCTTGCTCTCATCCATATCTTTAATCTGCTGTGAGAAATAGCCAATACGTACCGTCTCCCCAATATCTAGGACACCAGCTGTGGGCACAAGGTCACCATTAATCAGATTAAGCAGGGTTGATTTTCCAACACCGTTATCCCCAACAATACCGATACGGTCACGGTTTTGCATGATAAGGTTGAAATCATTGAGAATTTGCTTACCATCCTCATAAGCAAAATCGACATGCTCGAAGTTAACCACCTTCTTACCAATACGGCTAGTCTCAAAGTTAATTTCAAGATTGTCATTATTGACCGTTTGGTGAACCTCACCCTTAAGGTCCTTAAAGCGATTGATACGAGCTTGTTGCTTGGTTGCACGAGCCTGTGGTTGCGTTCGCATCCAGGCTAACTCCTGCTTATAGAGTTGCTTTTTCTTGTGTAGAGCTGCTGCATCACGCTCATCTTGTTCAGCCTTTAGTCGCACGTAATCTTGATAATTCCCTTGGTACTCAATCAGATTAGCCTGGTCTAGCTCAAAGATACGTGTTGCCACATTATCCAAGAAATAACGGTCGTGGGTAATAAAGAGGACCGTTTTTTTGGACGACTTGAGAAAATTAGTCAACCAAGCAATGGTATCAATATCCAAATGGTTGGTTGGTTCATCCAAGAGCAAGAGATCTGCATCATTCAAGAGAACCTGAGCCAACTGTACACGGCGTCTCAGACCACCTGAGAGGTCTCCAACCTTTTGAGAGAGGTCTGACAAACCTAACTTAGATAAAACCGTCTTAACCTCGCTCTCAATGGACCAAGCATCAAGACTATCCATCTCAGCCATAACCCTCTCTAAACGAGATTGATTATCTTCAGAATAATCCGCCATGAGGGTCTCGTATTCACGAATCAAGGCCATCTCACGAAGGTCTGATGACAAGACCGTATCAAGCACTGTCTTGCTATCATCAAATTCAGGCTCCTGAGTCAAATAAGCAATCTTATAACCATTAGCCTTGGTAAAAGGTGACACGTCACCATCAAAACCAATACGTTCTGATACAACATCTAACAAGGTTGTCTTACCTGTCCCATTGACACCAATGATTCCGATACGATCCAGATCATGGATAATGAATGAAATCTCTTTAAAAACCGTCTTGTCCCCAACGGACTTGGTTAATTTTTCAACAATAAAATCTGACATCTTACTTCCTTTTTACAAATAACACCGCTACGGATCCTACGCATGCTCTGTAGCGGTGTGTCATTTTTATCACGTCTGTAGACTTATTTCATAGCCTGAACAAAGGCCATGATGGCTTCCTCATTATTAGCTAGTTGACCATCAACGATGGCATTTTCGATAGCTCTGAGAGTACGACCAAGATCAGGACCAGGTTTGAATCCCATCTCCTTCATCAGCGTGCCACCATTAACAACGATTTCGTGCTTATCATGGATGAGCAACTGAGCATCCAACTCGGCAATACGCTCATAATCTACCTCCAAGCCCTGAGCCTGTCTCAAGGTTTCAGCCTCCTCTAAGAGCTCCTTACCATACTGATAAACATCTTGCTTGGTCACAGCTCTCTCCATACGGAATTTGAAAATCCCAACCAGAGATTGTACTGTCTTCTGGAAATTCACAGAGGTCTTCCATTTTTTTAGGAAAGAGCGTGGATTGTCATGCTTGTGAGCCAAAAGCGTAGCTGCCCAGGCCTGCTCAGAACTTGTAAATCTAAATCCCTCAGCATAATCTGCCACAAAAGACTGCCATTTCTCAGCTGTCTCTTGAAAATCCGGAAGATACTGATAGGCCTTAGTCGCTAGAAGGGCCTTGATTCCTTTCTTCCAATGTGGTGCTGAAAGTAGCTTATCAAACTCGATGAAACTTCGCTCAATCGAAATCTTTTCCAAAAGCGGAGCATGGCTGGTCATTGCCTCAAAAGTCTTTTTTTCGATATCAAAGTCTAAACTTGCTGCAAAACGTAGCCCACGCATGATGCGAAGGGCATCCTCATTAAAGCGTTCCTCAGCCTTACCAACAGCCCTCAAAACACGGTTGTCCAAGTCAGCAAGACCATTGAACTTGTCGATAACCTCAGCATTTTCATTAAGAGCAAAAGCATTGACTGTAAAATCACGACGCATAAGATCTTCTTCCAATGAACGTACAAAGGACACGCTAGACGGACGACGGTAATCTACATAGACATCCTCTGTGCGGAAGGTCGTCACCTCATATTCACCGCCATTTTCCAAAACCAAGACCGTCCCATGTTCAATGCCGATATCTACCGTACGCTCGAAAATCTGCTTGGTTTCCTCGGGGTAAGAAGACGATGCAATGTCCACGTCATGGATGGGACGATTGAGAAGAGCATCACGGACAGATCCTCCAACAAAGTAAGCCTCAAATCCAGCAGCCTTAATTTTCTCTAATATTGGTAAAGCCTCCTGAAACTCAGAAGGCAAATAACTTAATCTCATAGTAAATGTTCCAAACCATAAACAAGCTGGTCACGTTTAACCACTTCTTTAATCCCAAGATTAACACCACCCATAAAGGAAATACGGTCGTAAGAGTCGTGACGCAAGGTCAAGCCTTCTCCTTGGGCACCAAAGATAACTTCTTGGTGAGCCACAAGACCTGGCAAACGCACACTATGAATACGGAAGCCATCGAACTCCGCACCACGTGCCCCAGCAAGGGTTTCCACCTCATCCTCAGCTCCTTGACGTTTAGGTTCACGAACCTCACGAATAAGTTCAGCCGTTTTCACCGCTGTACCTGAAGGGGCATCCTTCTTCTTATCGTGGTGAAGCTCAATGATTTCAAGGTCTGGGAAGTATTTACTGGCTTCTGTCGCAAACTTCATAAGAAGGATGGCACCAATAGCAAAGTTAGGAGCAATCAAGCCACCAATAGACTTATCTTTAGAAAGGGCTGTCAAGTCCTGAATCTGTACTTCTGTAAATCCTGTCGTACCCACAACTGGTGCAAAACCATTTTCCAAAGCAAAACGGGTATTTTCATAGGCAACAGCTGGCATGGTGAAATCCACCCAGACATCTGCGTTAAAGCCAACCAAATCCGCCTTATCCGTGAAGACAGGAACACCATCCACTTCTTTTTCTGTCGCAAATGGGTCAAGTAAGGCAGCCAAGGTCAGTTCGTCATCTCCCTTAACCATATCAACCGCAGTTGAACCCATTCTTCCTTTAAATCCAGCAACAATAACTTTAATAGACATATCATTTTTCCTCTCTATTGATCATAGTCGTAGACAATCCCCATTCAAAATGTATTGTTCTTTATTTAGTGAGCTTAGGTGTCAAGCCTAGAACTAACGCTCCCTCACCCAAATGGGTCGCAATCACGGCACAGAGGGACACCACTGTTGAAACCTTAATACCTTGGGCTTCAAGTTGTTCTTTAAAATCCTCTGCCTTTTCAGGAGCATTGGTATGCAAAATGCTGAGCTCCATGTTTTGATTGTCGTTAGCTAAGGCTATCAAGCGTTTCACAGCTTTTTTCTCTGTACGTACCTTTTCAAAAACGACAATTTTCCCCTCATCATTAAAGGTCAAAATAGGTTTGATAGACAAAAGATTCCCTATAATGGCCGAACCATTAGACAAACGTCCTCCCTTGACCAAATGGTTAAGGTCATCCACGAGAAAATAAGCCGTCGTTTGTGTAATTTGCTCATCTAATCTCTTCAAGATATCCTCAAAAGACATCCCTTGCTCTGACCAATGCAAAACGTTTCTAACCATAGCACCCATAGGAGCTGCTGTGATTTTAGTATCAGGAAAAGCAACCTTCAACTTGGCATGATCTTCAATCAAAAACTGACTATTAGCCCAAAAACCAGAAATCCCAGAAGAAAGGAAAAGCCCAATGACATGGGTATACCCTTTCTCCTCCAACTCCATAAGAAAGTTATCCAAGTCGGCTAGATTAGGTTGGGACGTCTTGAGCAGATCCTCAGAATTTGCCATTTGTTCGTAAAACTGATTCACATCCAAGTTCTTTCCTTCAACAAAAGGCTGTCCCTCAATGATTACCGGAATATCTAAAATATATACATCAGCATGTCCCTGAATATCAGCAGGGAGGTTAACCGATGAATCCGTAATAACTGCAAGAGACATCTTAAAACTCCAAGTTGATACCTGGGCGATCCAAGGCGATCTCAGTGACTTCATAAGTCAAACGTTGAAGCGTATCCAACAAAGGTGCTGCCAAAGTCTCTGCTTCTTCTTGTGAGAAGTCTTTAGGTTCATTGACAATACGGTTTTGAATATGATCCATTTGAGAGACTATCCCTGAGATAACAAACTCATCACGGACAATCATGAATTGCAAAACAGCAACAACCGATGTGTTGTTAGCTTCTTCATCTTTATTGTGTAGCTGGAAAGTTACCTCAACATTTGTTTTAGGAACACCATTTTCCTTTTCCCACTCATGGTTACGAACATCATAGTGGTAACGGTTAACGAATACTTTTTCGCGAATTAAATCCATTAGTCATTATTCTCCTTGATACAATTACTCTTTATTATAGCATAAATATGGTTTTTGATGGAGATATTATTGACAGAAAAATAAGTGTTTTAATGAGTTTTTCACACTATAATTCGTGAGTAACTGACAAATGAAAATAAAGACGAGAGTGGGGCAAAACTTGAATGAACGAGTAAAGAACTAAAAGAGTCCCCTCTCAACAATAAGAGAACCCTTTAAACAAGCACTAACATTCCTTTAATGAAAGTTTCTGTTGTCCATTTTCGTCAAAATTATCAGGAGCTAACCAGTTCTCAAAGCGCTCTTTTAGTGCAGGCCACTCACTGTCAATAATTGAAAACCAATCTGTATCACGACTACGTCCCTTATAGATAGCATGGTTACGAAAACGCCCTTCGAAGGTGAAACCTAGTCGCTGTGCTGCATTGGCGGAAGGACGGTTGAGACTGTCACATTTCCATTCATAGCGACGGTAGTTTAGCACGTCAAAAACATAGGCCATCACTAAATATTGGGCTTCGGTAGCTGCTCGCGTTTTTTGTAAGTCTGGAGCCAAAATGACCCGTCCCATCTCTACACTACGATTTTTGGGTGTAATAGCCATGAGTGAGAAAGTACCCAGAACCTTTCCTGAACCCTTATCCCTGATGGCAAAGAAATACGGGTTAGAAGACTGCTCATAGTCTTCCAAACACTGGCGTACTGCTTCTTCAGATTCAAAAGGATCCGCATACATATATGTCCAGTCAGAAAGAATCCGGTTGGTAAAGTAGAAGTCTAGAATATCCTCATAGTGTTCTGCTACCGTCAAATGTTCAACACTACAATAGCGACCGTCCAAGAGAGTGATGTCTGGCATCTTTCCAGAGCTGGCATCCACTAAACTTGGGCCGACTTCTTGTTGGTACTGATTTAAAGGCATAGCATCTTCCTTTCATAAATAAGAAAAGCCTACACAAAAGTGCAGACTTTAGCTAAATTATTTAGCAACTGGGTATACAGATACTTGTTTTTTGTCGCGACCTTTACGTTCGAAACGTACAACACCTTCAACTTTAGCGAAGAGTGTATCGTCACCACCACGGCCTACGTTTACACCTGGATAGATGTGTGTACCGCGTTGACGGTAAAGAATTGATCCACCAGTTACAGTCTGACCATCAGCAGCTTTAGCACCAAGACGTTTAGCTTCTGAATCACGACCATTGGAAGTAGAACCCCCACCTTTTTTGTGGGCGAAAAGTTGCAAGTTTTCGAGAGTTTTCAACATAAGATTGTGTCCTTTCTTAGTGATTAGTCGTTAGCTTACGCGTTGATAGCGTTGATAACAACTTTTGTATAAGGTTGACGGTGACCTTGTTTACGGTGGCTACCTTTTTTAGGTTTGTATTTGAAAGTAACAACTTTCTTTTGTTTACCTTGTTTTTCGATAGTTCCGACAACAGTAGCTCCCTCAACAACTGGAGTACCTACTACAGTTTTATCACCACCGACAAGAACAACTTCGTTAAAAGTTACTTCTGATCCAGCTTCAGCGTTGATTTTTTCAACGTAGATCGCTTGACCTACTTCAACTTTAACTTGTTTTCCACCAGTTTTGATGATTGCGTATGTGCTCATGATGCACCTCCTATTAAAATATTAATGTGTCTGAGGTTTCCCTCTGTGAAGACTCGCCTAGTACTGCGGGGACGAACCCACTTGCAAACAGTAGTCGTGCGGTTGCACAGGACGTGCATTTAGTCAACGTTTCAATTCTATCATTTTTTTACTCTAATAGCAAGAGAAAAATTTTTTGCTTTTTCTTATTTTGCCAACTTAGATTTATCTAAAAAATCAACTTCCTACTCCACTCTAACACCATGCTTGCTTAAAAAGGTCTTTGCCAATGCGTTCTCCAAAATAGCTAGAGAAAGCGTTTTATCAGTTGTTAAAATCTGATAACGCTCAGTTCCTTCAAAATAGAAATGATTCAAAGCTCGATAGCCATTTCTTTCATAAAATGCTAGACGTTTTAGTCGTTGAGTACGGTTAGAAGCATCCTCTTCATCCATGGGTTCAATCGTAAGCACGCATGGTCTTTCTCCTCCTTTTTCCCTAACTTGTGCCAAAATTTGACTTCCGTAACCCTGCGACTGTTTACTTTCCTCAACCGCAAGAAAAAGTAGGTAGACCAAGTTATCAGTACAGATTGCATAGGTAAAACCAATAAAGACTTCCTGATCAAAGTAAGCCAAGAAAGATTGCCCATTTTTCAAACTGTTCCAAGACAATTGCCAGAGTGGGAGTCTCTCCTCCAAAGGAAAAGCCACTTCATAAAGCGAAGCGACCTTCTTAAATGTTGGTGTCAGAGGATAAATGTTACGAACCTCTAGTGTCATTTTCCTAACCAATAACCTTCTTATAATCTTCTGGTGTCGCCACATGAGCATGCTCACGTTGACGATCAAGCAAGTGACTAAGGAAGTCAGGGTTGCCCAAAGCTTCTTTAAGAGTTTGTTTAAATTGCCCAGCATTCATAGGTGAGAAAATATTGCTTGGTGCAGTATAATCTGGACCATGGCATGTGTTCGTGAAAGCTAGGATAAGCATATTATTTTCGAAAGCAGCACGGGTCGCTGACAGGATTTCATTTTGGTGATTAATATCTAAATAGAAATCAGCCTCTTGATAGAGACGCTTAACCTGCTCCGTTGTAATATTCGGATAAAGGCTAACATTACTATATTTAGCTAAATCCATCAAGCGACTTGACATTTCAGTGATTGCCCCAATATGGTAGTGCATGGTAGGCACTTCACTAACAATGCTTTCCAAGTGTTCAATCTGATCTGAGTTGGTCAAGATAAGTGCTTGATTTTGGAAATTATTCTGACGAGCAAATGGATACATGAAGCCAAGAAAAGCCACACGAGAAGCCAGCTCTGGACTAATCAGTTTTAGAAGATTTGTGTATGCTGTGTATTCTTGCACTACAATCTTGGTTTGACGGTGATTGCTTTCAAGAAGGAGACGCATATTACCAGGAACTGTGTCAGTGATCGGCTCTTGCCAGAAGAGGATATCTTGGCCAGAATTCGGAAGATTCATAGCTGTCAAGAAAGGTGTTGACAAGGAGTTATAAAGGATACGTCGCAAGTCATAGCCAGCTTCTTTAAGATAAAAGACTACAAACTCTGATTTGTTTTTGAAAATGTAGACCTTGTCTTTCCAATTCAAGATAACGTCTTTGGTCAAATGGTTAACGACGATAACTTCCTTGTTGTCTGGAGTGAAATAACTAGTAATGGTCGCTTCTTGCTTAACATTGTAAGTTGTTTGTGAGAAACGGTACCCCTTGTTATTGTAGCGATCAGTCACGCGCAAGCGACCTGACTCATCATACCAATCCACAGCTTTAACTAGACGCTGATGAGCAGGATGCGCATAATGAATATGACCACGTTTCTTATCAAAACGGAAGATTTCCGCATTACTATTGCTTCCTAAAATTTCCCAGTAATCTGGTACGGGCACTTGGTTAAAGTAAAGAGCAGACCCCTGAACCTTATCAAAACCAGTAAAATAAAGGTAGGGCGAGGTCACATCACTAGGTAGAAAGCCATCATCCGAAAGGCAAACAGTTGTATTAGCATAGCCAGCGACGATTAAAGAGTAATGGAGATCCCAACTACCCTGACTATAACTTTCAAATAAATTAATCATGATTAGTCATCTCCTTTACTAAGTTTAACCACTTCTGCTCGATTTCCTCTGTCAAAAAGCCTTTAGCGATATCATAAGAGACTTGATGAACATGATCTAAATCTGAACGATTGAAGAAAGCTACAATTTTCTCTGCCAAAGCCGATACAATAGCAGGTTCATCATCTTTTTCGAAACGAGGAATGAGGTAACCATTTTCATTGTCTTTAATAAAGGTTTGGTTCCCATAGCGCACATCAAAACCAATCATACCAAGACCTGAACCAACAGCTTCTAAAAGTGTCAAGCCGAAACCTTCACTCTTAGAGCCTGACAGGTAAAGCTCATAATCCTTGTAGACTTCTGTCAACTCCTGATGACCTTTGAGATGGATATAATCTTGAGCTTGATTTTCTTCAATAATAGCCTTAAGTTTAGCCTCCTCAGCTCCTGTACCAAAGATATCAAAATTAACTTGTGGCAAGCTCTCCTTGACCTTAACGACAGCCTTAGCCAACCAGTCCACATGTTTTTCATTGGCCAAACGTGAAGCAGTAATGATAGAGAAAGGTTTACGTTTGCCATCAGTTTTTCTCAGTTTATCTACACTTCCCACAGGGATGGTTACGATATGGGGTCTAAACGGTGTGTACTTGTTAAACTGATCTAGCATAATATCACGCTGACAATCTGTCGCCGTAATAAAGAAATCAACCTTGTCCGCATTACTAAATTGATACTCGTAATAGTTATTCCAAAGGATGGTCTTGTCTGTTACCGCATTCTCACTAAAGTGTTCCGCATGGACCACCACCCCAAGTTTAGCGGGATTGGCATTACGGAATACAGCTTGTCCCGTACCAGTTGCACGATCCAAGATGACAATATCTTTGTCCGTGAGACCAAGTTGAGACATGAAATAAGCGATAAACTCGTGTTTAGAAGACAAAATCTTATCTGGAAAACGGAAGATACTATCCTTGCCATCAACGATTTCGTCATAGGCAACACTACCATCTTCATTGAAGAAACGACGTTGATAAAGATGAGCCTTGTTGTCTACTGGTGTGTAATACTCTGTGAACATCTTGGTGTAAGAGTAAAAGTCTTTACGAATCAAGCAACCACGAGAAACCATTTCTACACGGTGAACAATTTCTTCGTCCTCTTTACGCAAGTAAGCCGCATAAAAAATATCCTCTTTAGCACAAAAGAGCTTCACTATCTTGCCATTAATTTCACGACGTGTAATATCATAAGGAATTTCATTTTCTAAATCTTTGACAGTATAGGTCGTTGGGGCAATTTTAAGGTTTGTAAAATAGCTGTAGAGCCAGATGACATCTTCGTCCGCAAAACCCATGTTACGGGTCAAGTCAGACAGGTTATCCTGCAAGAACATATCCACAAAGACAAACTTAGCCTTGATACCAGTGTTTTTAAAAATGGTAGAACGGTAGGCTTGAGCATATTCGACACCACTTGACGCCCAACCAATTCCTAAATTGATGCTATAAACAGTCATGTATTTTCCTTTCTAGGTAAAATTCAACATCGACATGATTTCTTTATTTAATACAGCTGACGCTAATGAAAACTAAACAGTCACCATAAACTTTGGGATTAGAGCAAGTCGTCAATAAGTGTGTCTACTTCGTCTTGTGTCTCTTCGAGAGGTGTGATTTCAGTCACCATAATTCCTGCAACCGCCCGTTCAACTAGGCCTTCAACATCCATACGACGCTCATATTGTTCAACGTTTTTGATTTTTGGATTGGTCTTTGGACGGTTCGGTGCAAAGATGGTACAGCAATCTTCGAAAGGTTGAATAGAAATGTCGAAGGTATCTATTTTTTGTGCCAAATCAATGATTTCCAACTTATCCATAGTCACAACTGGGCGAATCACGGGCGTACAGGTGACAGCATTAATGGCCTGCATAGACTCCATAGTCTGACTGGCAACCTGACCAAGACTTTCTCCATTGATAATTACAAGACCACGTCGTTCCTCACGAATGCGGTCAGTAATACGCATCATAAAACGACGAGTCAGAGTCATCAAATAAGCCTCTGGTGCTTTTTCTTTGATTTCCTCTTGAATTTCAGTAAACAGTACTTCAATAAACTGGATATTGCCACCAAACTTGGTCAACTTACGCGTCAAATCTTGAGCCTTTTTAAGTGCCCCAGGACTGGTATAAGGAGGGCTTGCAAAGTGAACGGCCTCAATATCTACACCACGTTTAAGGGATAGATAACCTGCAACAGGCGAATCAATCCCACCAGAAAGCATGAGCATTCCTTTACCAGCTGTCCCTACAGGTAATCCACCTACTCCCTTAATTTCCTCATGAGAAATATAAGCGGCCTCAGCACGAATTTCTACCTTCAGATTGATATCTGGCCCCTTCATCTGTGCCTTAATGTTAGGCAATACATCAAATACAGCATTTCCTAAAGTAAGGTTGAGCTCGCGACTATCTAAAACAAAGTCATGGTCACTACGTTTGGCAGTCACCTTAAAGGTAAGCCCGTCACGATAGAGCCCTGTCATAATGTCTTGAACAGCTTTTTTCAAGACTTCGACATCTTTTTCAAATTTGTAAACGGGGCTAAAGGCCTGAATCCCGAAAATCTGCTTCAAAGACTCTGCGACTGGCTCGTAATCTGTGCCATTGAGGTAGATGTGTCCACGGTCTCGGTCAAAAGTCACTTTAACTTCTGGATAGATAGATAACACATCTTGAATGTTATTTCTAAGTTTATTGATAAAACGCATACGGTTTTTGCCCTTGGTTGACAATTCACCGTAGCGAACCATAATTTCTGAATATGTTAATGTCATTCCTTTTCCTTTTAAACTTGAACTTAGTTTTATTTTTAATCGATTAAATCTTGCTATCTTACTTTTTGCGTTTTAGCATATACCTGCTTGAAAATCGTGAGAAACTGTTCTACTTGTCCCATATCATTGTCATCATCAAGACTGATACGAACAGCCGTTTGGGCTAACTTGGTTGGAACACCCATAGAAATGAGGGTTCCCGCTGGCTTGCCGGCCTTAGATGAACATGCTGATGTCGTTGAAATATAGATTTGATGCTCTTCAAAAGCATGGACAACCACTTCACCACGAACTCCCTTAATTCCAAAGGTCAAAATATTGGGAGCAAAGTCCTCACCCTCACCTGAGAAAATAGTAATGTCCTCATACTTAGCCAATTCATCAAAGATAATCTTTTTCATCTTAGCAATTTTCGGAAGAGAAAATTCCTCTTTATCAGTGACTAGGCGCAAAGCCTTGGCCATACTCGCAATCCCAGCTACATTTTCAGTCGTTGAACGAAAGTCTTTTTCTTGACCACCACCTGTTAAGAGCGGAGTAATTTTTTTGCCATTTTTCTTGTAGATAAAACCTACACCTCGAACAGCATGGAACTTGTGACCAGAAAAAGTTGCAAAGTCAACACGGTCTGTTAAATAAACTGATACAGGAATCTTCCCAATAGCCTGGACAGCATCCACATGGAGAGATATGGTCGGCTTATCAGCCAATATATCCGAGATAGCTTGAATAGGTTGGATCGATCCGATTTCGTTATTAACGGCCATAACCGAAACCAAGATAGTGTCAGGTCGTAATAGTCCAGCAAGAGCATTCACATCCACGAAACCTTGTGCAGTAACGGGTGCATAGGACACTTCAAAACCATGCTCTGAAAGCCATTTAGCAGACTCTTTTACCGCAGGGTGTTCAATATCAGAAACGATAATGTGTTTGCCATAAGGTTCTTTTTCGAAGGCCACACCCTTGATAACCCAGTTGTCACCCTCAGTTCCACCAGACGTAAAGAAAATCTCATCGGCTGATTTTCCAATGAGGTCCGCAACTTGCTTACGAGAAGCCTCCAAAATACGTGTCGCAGACGTTCCTAATTGGTGCAAGCTAGAAGGATTCCCAAAAATTTTCGTGGCCACTTCTTGGTAGGTTCTAAGAGCCTCTGGATAGGGCATAGTTGTGGCTGAATTATCAAAATAAATCATGTTTTTTCCTCGAATAATAGTTACTCCCTATTATAGCATAATTTTTTTAGCATTTTTTGCGAGAAAATCATATAATAGAGAGTACGAAATAATTTTTTAGGAGAGCATCATGTCTGAAAATTACTCACGCCGTAATCATTCATCAAAAGAAGAAAAAAAATCTGCGCTAAAGGTAACTGAACACGTTACAAAAGGCTTCACTGCCTTCCAAAAAGTCCTTACTGCTGTCGGGACAATCTTGTCAATCATTGTCGCTTATATCACTATCATGAATTTCACATCATCTAAAAACAAGGACACTTCTGATTCATCATCCAATCAGTCAACTGTAGTCATTAAAGAGGGTAGCAATAAGACCCAAGAATCAAACACTTCTTCATCTAGTTATGGAAATGCGACTGATTCCGACACAGCAACAAGTAGCCAAACAGGAACAAATACCTATTCTTCATCAGCAGATACAACAACTGGTGGAAATACAACTACTTCTTCATCCACAGCCACTGCAGACACAACAACTAGCAATGCGACAACTGCTAATGTGACAACTGGTGGTGGTGCTTCCAACTAAGACATTTGAAAGACTAGGAGTTTCCTGCCTTTTTCTATAATCCTATGAACTATACAAAAGCCTTATATTTTATTCACTCTTTTAAAGGTAACGGTCGTCGTCCCAAACTTGAGCGTATGCGCTGGCTTTTGGACCAAGCTGGAAATCCTCAAATGCACTTTCCAACAATCCATATTGTCGGAACCAACGGTAAAGGATCAACAACCAGTTACTTACAACATATCCTAAGTAAGGCAGGCTATCAAGTAGGAACCTTTACTTCTCCTTACATTACTCGATTCAACGAGCGTATTAGTATTAATGGCACAGAGATTCCTGATAAGGACCTGGTTACTATTGTCGAGAAAGCTCAAGTTCTTCTCAATGATTTAGAACATAACACTGATTTTGAACGACCAACGGAATTTGAGTTGGTCACCTTACTCATGTTCCTCTACTTTGATTTGAAACAGGTTGATATTGCTATCATCGAAGCCGGAATCGGCGGACAACTTGATTCGACCAATGTGCTTTCACCGGAGCTTGTCATCTGTACTTCAATTGGCTTTGACCACACTGAAACTTTAGGTAATAGTCTTGCGGAAATTACTGAGCATAAAGCAGGTGTCATGCAAAGGAATACCCCTACCTTACTAGGTCGTGTTCCTGAAGAGGTTGAACAGCTCTTCAGACAAAAATCACATGAACTTAAAGATCCTTTGGCTGTTATTGATAGGGAAATCCAGCTCATTCATGCATCCAATCAAGCTCTTAAAGTTTCTTATGGCAGCTGGGAGAGCCCAAAACTTAAGCTCGCCATGCTGGGACAGCATCAAGAAAATAATGCTGGTTTGGCCGTCACCGCTGCCCACCTCTTAACTCAAAGGTTTCCTAAGATTAACGATAAGAGTATCCAAGAGGGAATCGAAAAGACGCATTGGCCTGGTCGCAGTGAGTGGATTGGAAATAACATTTACCTAGATGGTGCCCATAATCCTCAAGGAATTGCCAGTTTAAAACAGGTACTAAAAGATAACTTCGCCAATCATAAGGTCCACATCCTCTTTGCAGGACTTAGACGAAAGCCTCTAGCAGACTTACTAGAAGAACTGAAAGCTTATGATATAACGGTGACTAGCTTCGACTTTTTTGAAGCACTACCCATAGATGACTATCCTCAACACTTCAAACAGGCGACCGACTATAAAGACTGGTTAATCCAAGCTGATTCAGCGAGTCCTAATGATTTATTTGTCATTACTGGGTCCCTTTACTTTATCTCAGAAGTCAGAAATTATTTGATTAATGAAAAAAAGGCTTAGTGCCTTTTTTATTTAGACAAGTTATTTGCTACACACAAAGTGTGGGCTGTTATTTGAAGACAAAGAAAAACCTGAAACTCTAGGTATTCAGACTTCACTTATTTATCTCATTGTCACAAATTCTTCTGAACCGGTTGGATGAATGGTTTCCATAGCCAAAAATGCTATGGAAATTCGCAAGAGACTTCCCTGCGATCACTTTCAATTGAGGCCATTCAGCCACAAAGAAAAGCCTGAAACTCTAGGTATTCAGACTTCGCTTATTTATCTCATTGTTACAAATTCTTCTGAACCGGTTGGATGAATGCCAACCGTATTATCAAAATCAGCCTTAGTTGCTCCCATCTTAATAGCCACAGAGAAGCCTTGAATCATCTCGTCGACACCGTAGCCAATACCGTGAAGACCGATGATTTTTTCATCTTCACCAAGTGTTACTAATTTCATGGTTGACGGCTGACGATTATCTCCAAGAGCCGTATACATTGGAGTGAAACTAGATTTATAGACCTTGATATTCTCCGCACCATATTTAGCGATTGCTTTTTCCTCAGTCAACCCAACAGCACCAATAACTGGGTGGCTAAAGACCACGGTAGCTACATCAGTGTAATCAAGCTTAGCATCGGCTTTATTGTTAAAAAGTCGTTCTGACAATTGACGTCCCGCCTTGACTGCAACTGGCGTTAAATTAAGTTTACCAGTCACATCACCAAGGGCGTAGATACCAGGAACTGATGTATTTTCAAAGGCGTCTGAATAAATGTTTCCTCGTTCAGTCAACTCAACGCCCGTCTTTTCAAGACCAAAACCAGAAGTATTGGCTGCACGCCCGATTGCCCAGATAAGACAATCAACTGTAATCGTTTCTTCATTGTCAAAGCTAATGGTCAAAGAATCGTCAGCATTTTTCACTACTTCTGTAGCATTAGCATGCGTGTGAAGGGTCGGACCTGATTTAGCCATCTCATCGACTAAGGCATCGATAATATCCTTGTCAAAGGTACGTAATGGGCGATCCTGACGCACAAAGAGATGCGTATCACTGCCAAGAGCATTGAGAACACCAGCAACCTCAACACCGATATAGCCACCACCGATAACAGCTGTACGTTTTGGTACCTCATCTAACTCAAAGAAACCATCTGAGGTAATTCCGTATTCACTACCTGGGATATTTGGATAGAGGGCATGACCACCTGTCGCAATTAGGATATGTGGTGCTGTGTAACGTTCACCAGCCACTTCAACTGTATGAGGGTCAACAAATCTTGCATACTCGTGGACACGTTCAACACCATTACTATCAAAACCGCGCTCATAAGAACCATGGATACGGTCGATATAAGCTTGACGATTGGCCTTAAGCGTCGCAAAATCAAAGTTATTAAGCGTCACATCAAAGCCATACTCGCCCGCATAACGGTGAAGAGTCTCAGCAACCTGAGCACCATACCACATGACCTTTTTAGGGACACAGCCCACATTAACACAGGTACCACCGACCTCCTTCCCTTCAAAGAGAATAACCTTAGCACCGTGCATAGCGGCACGATTGGCACTGGCAATTCCACCAGAGCCCCCACCAATAACAATATAATCGTATTCTTTTACCATAATTTGCCTCCTATGTTTCTTTATGGAGCATATGAGCTTCTAGATAAGCCTTGTAAGCCATTTCTGATTTTACTTTATCATAAATTTAATATCCTGACAAAAATCCGCTACGACACAAAAAAACAACCCCGTACTCAACGAGATTGTTTAATCATATCTTATTTATCAAGTGGTTTGCGGAGGAATCCAAAGAGGATACCTGATACCACAGCACCAATCAAGATGAAGAGAAGGTAGAGGAGGGCATTTGAAGTGAGGGCAATAACGAAGATACCTCCGTGTGGTGCCATCAATTTAATTCCTGCCATACCTACAAGAGCACCTGTAAGAGCTGAACCGACGATAAAGCTTGGGATAGCGCGTGCTGGGTCAGCTGCACCGAATGGAATCGCACCTTCAGTGATGAATGAAAGTCCCATAACGATGTTTGTCAAACCAGAGTTGCGTTCTTCTTCAGTAAATTTATCTTTAAACAAGAGTGTTGCTACAAATACTGCCAATGGAGGAACCATACCAGCCGCCATAACTGCGGCCATAACAACTGAACCACCTGAAGTTACTGTTGCTGCAAGAGTACCTGTACCAAAGACATAAGCAGCTTTGTTGACCGGTCCACCCATATCCACTGCCATCATACCACCAACAAGTAGACCAAGGAGCACTGCTGAGCTTCCTGACAAGCTTGACAAGAAGTTATTAAGACCAGTATTGATTACTGCCATCGGAATATTTACTGCTAACATCAAGAAACCTGTAGCAAATACACCAAGAAGTGGCAAGAGCAAGATTGAACGGATGCCTTCAAGAGCACGTGGAATACCAGCCAAGAGTTTACGAAGAACGAGGATAACACCACCTGCAAGGAAACCACCAACAAGAGCTCCAAGAAAACCTGAAGATACACCGGCAAGTTTTTGGGTTGCTGAATCAACTGCACCAAATGGAACTCTGCCAAAGGCTGCGCCACTTGAAGCGATTGCACCAGCTACGAAACCTGAAACCAAACCTGGTTTTTCAGCGATAGAGTAAGCAATGTAACCTGCAAGTACTGGAAGCATGAAGCCAAAGGCCACATCACCGATTGCTTTGAATTGAGCAGCAATTTCGTGGTAAGAACCAAGTTGTTTCAATTGATCTTTAGGAACACCCATGATTTGGTCAAGCAAGAAGGCAAGCGCAATCATGATACCACCACCGATAACGAATGGAAGCATTTGTGATACCCCACTCATCAAGTGTTTATAGAAGGCACCACCGAGGCTCAATTTCTCACTTGATTCTTTGACAGCTCCAGCATTTTCAGCGTGGAAAACTTCAGCTTTACCATCCAAGATGTTTTGGATTAATTCTTGAGGTTGACGAATACCTGCTGCAACTGGTTTAGAAATCAATTTTTTACCGTCAAAACGTGCTGTTTCAACTGCCTTGTCCGCTGCTACGATAACACCGACAGCCTTGCTGATTTCTTCAGCAGTCAATGGTGTTCCGACACCTGAGGCACCGTTAGTTTCAACACGAACATTGACACCCATTTCTTCACCTGTTTTAATCAGTGATTCTTCAGCCATGTAAGTGTGAGCAATACCGGTTGTACAAGCTGTTACTGCTACGATAAGTGGTTTGCCGCTTGAAGCTGCTTCCTTAACAGCTTGTGCTTTCTTAGCTTCCTCAGCCTGTGCTTCTTCTTCACCAGTATTGAAAGCTGCAATAACTTCATCTGGAGACGTTACCTTACGCAAACGGTCTGCAAAACCATCTTGCATGAGGTATTTTGACAACTCAGCAAGGGCTGCCAAGTGAGTGTTGTTCGCTCCTTCTGGAGCTGCAATCATAAAGAAGAGGTCAGTCGGTTGGCCATCAAGCGATTCGTAATCCACGCCCTTATTCGATTTAGCAAAAAGTACTGTTGCTTCTTTGACTGCAGCATTTTTACTGTGTGGCATAGCGATTCCATCACCTAAACCAGTTGATGTTTGTGCTTCACGACCCATAATGCCCGCTTTGAAAACATCAAAGTCAATCACAACACCATTTTCGACCAAGCTGTTAATCATTTCATCGATAGCAGCTTCTTTTGTAGTTGCTTGAAGATCAAGCAACATGACTTTTTTGTTCAGTAAGTCCTGAATTTTCATAGTTTTTCTACCTCTACTTTATTGTATGTTTCTTTAATAAATTCAATTGTCGCCAAGTCATCTGAGAAAGCTGTAGATGTTCCACACGCTACTCCCCACTTGAGAGCCTCAATTGGATCACCTGATTTAACAAACTCACCAGTGAAACCAGCAACCATTGAGTCACCAGCACCAACAGAGTTTTTCACTATTCCCTTGATTGGTTTGGCAAAGTATGCAGCCTCTGGTGTGACAAGTAGAGCTCCATCACCTGCCATTGAGATGATAACGTTTTGCGCCCCCTTAGCAAGGATTTCACGCGCATATTTTTCAACATCAGCCAAACCATTAAGTTTAACATTGAAAATGGCTTCAAGTTCATGGTTATTTGGCTTAATCAAGAGCGGTTGGTAAGCCAACGAATCAAGCAAGGTTTGTCCTTCAAAGTCACAAACCACTTGTGCCCCAGTTTCACGAACCAGTGGGATCAATTTGTTATAGACCTTGTTTCCAAGATTGCTTGGTGCAGATCCAGCAAAAACAACTACATCGTCAGCACTTACACTTGAAAGGATGGCTTCAAGCTCAGCTAACTGATAATCATTGATGACAGGTCCAGTACCGTTAATTTCAGTTTCTTGGTCAGCTTTGATTTTAACATTGATACGTGTATCTTGGTCGACAGCTACAAACTTAGTTTTAATACCCTCAGTATCCATACCGTCTGTAACAAAACGTCCCGTAAAACCACCGATGAAGCCCGTAGCAGTATTATCAATGCCTAAACGTTGTAGAATACGACTAACGTTAATCCCCTTACCACCAGCGAATTTATCATCACTGTCCATACGGTTAACTTCACCAATCTCTACCTTATCGATACGAACAATAAAATCGATTGATGGGTTTAGCGTTACAGTATAAATCATACTTCAATAACCCTCGTTTTCTCTTTTAATTCTTTAAGGAGCCCTTCTTCCGAAGCATTTGTGATTATGGTTGCTTTCTCAACCTCGGCTACCTTAGCATAGGTAACCTGACCAATTTTAGAGGCATCAGCTAGAACATAGACTTTTTGCGCATTAGCTATCACTGTTCGTTTAATGACCGCCTCTTCCATATCTGGCGTTGTGAAATAATTGGCATCAACTCCATTAGCACCAATGAAAGCACAATCAAAATTCAGTTGTCTGATTTGTTCCAGAGCTGTACTTCCAATAGAGGCATCTGTTGAATGTTTAACCTTACCACCAATAATCCTAGTACTAATACCGAGATCTACCAGCTTAACAGCATGATGGATAGAATTAGTCACAACCGTCACCTGACGATTGCTCAAATGTGGAATCAAAAGTTCATTCGTTGTACTAGCCTCAAGAAAGACGACATCACCTTCCTTAATCAAATCGGCAGCATAACCAGCTAATTGAGCCTTTTTTTGAACATTTCTGATAGCTTTTTGGCTATTGGCAATTTCTTCCTTTAGACCATGAATACTTTCAGCACCACCATGAACACGTTTAAGTTGGCCATCTGCCGCTAACTCATCCAAATCACGACGAATCGTTGATTCAGAAGTATCACTTAACAAAACGGTCAAATTTTCTAAAGTGACAAAACCATCTTGTTTCAATTGAGACAAGATAATCTGCTTACGTTCAGACTTTATCATAATCTCTCCTTTTGCAATCGTTTACATGTTCTATTATACTAAATTTTTAATAACTGTCAATAAAAACCGTCAAAAAAAAGCAAAATATTTCATTACAGAGCGCTAATCTACCAAAATAAAGCAAGTTGATAAGAAAGTTCTTAAATTTTTAATAGGGTAAATCTTTTCAGTTTTACTGCAAATAAAAAAAGCCATTCGGCTTTCTTATCCTATTTGGCATAGTCAATCGCACGGAATTCACGAATGACAGTAACCTTAATATTTCCTGGGTAATCCAAGTTCTTCTCAATTTGTTCACGTACCTTATGAGACAAGATAGTGACTTCATCATCTGAAATTTTATTTGGATGAACCATGATACGAATTTCGCGACCTGCTTGAAGAGCAAAACTAGTTTGAACCCCCTCAAAGCTTGATGCAATTTCTTCCAAATCACGAAGACGTTTGACATAATTTTCAACAGATTCATTACGAGCACCTGGACGAGCAGAACTCAAAGCATCCGCGGCAGCTACGAGGACCGCAATAACACTTTCTGGTTCCACATCTCCATGGTGACTGGCAATAGCGTTAACAACCACTGGATGTTCTTTATATTTACGGGCGAACTCAGCACCAATTTCGACGTGACTACCTTCAACTTCTTTGTCAATAGCTTTCCCCATATCATGGAGGAAACCAGCACGACGAGCAAGGGCCACATTTTCACCCAATTCACCTGCCATGATTCCGGCCAATTTACCAACTTCAACCGAATGACGAAGAACATTTTGACCATATGATGTACGGAACTGCAAACGTCCCATAATCTTGATCAAGTCAGGATGAAGATTCATGGCACCAATTTCATAAGCCGCCTCTTCACCATATTCACGAATACGATTATCCATTTCCTGGCGATTCTTCTCAACCAACTCCTCAATACGAGCTGGATGAATACGACCGTCTTTAATCAAAGCTTCAAGAGTCATGCGTGCAATCTCACGACGGACTGGATCAAAGCCAGAAAGAACAACTACTTCTGGCGTGTCATCAATAATGACGTCAATACCAGTCAGGCTCTCAAGGGTACGAATGTTACGACCCTCACGTCCAATAATACGGCCTTTCATATTGTCATCTGGGAGATGAACAGTCGTTACTGTTTGCTCAGTAACATAATCTCCAGACAAACGTTGCATGGCTTGCGCTAACAGATTCTTGGCCTTTTTATCAACAGTATCTTTGACCTGTGCTTCTGCATCTTTAATACGTGTTGCAATCTCATGAGTTAAGTTATTCTCAGTCTCTGTTAAGATTACCTCACGCGCCTCTGCAATGGTCATTTGACCAACACGTTCAAGTTCTGCCTGCTTCTCAGCTTCTAACTGAGTCACATTCTCTTCACGCTCATTAAGATGTTTAGATTTGTCAGCAAGACTCTGCTCTTTTTTCTCAAGGGCGAGTTCTTTACTTGATAGATTTTCATCCTTACGATCAAGGCTGGTTGCACGTTCTGTTAAACGATTCTCCATTTGTTTAAGCTCTTGACGTTCAGATTTGAATTCTTTTTCAATATCTTCTCGATATTTTCTAGCTTCCTCTTTTGCCTCTAACAAGAACTCTTTACGTTGAGCCTTACTTTCGCGTTCAGCAGTTACACGCAGGTGGTCTGCATCATGTTCTGCCTGACTACGAAGGTTCACAGCGTCTTGTTCTGCCTTTAGCAAGGTAGTTTCTGCTTGTTCCTTAGCTTTGCTAAGTTTGATAGAAATTGCTAAATATCCAACGACTAAACCAATGAGTGCAAAGACAACTAAAATTATTATGTTTATCATGTCTTTACCTCAACTTTTCTAAGGTTTCCCTAAAGAAAACCGTCTTCTAGTGTATCATATTTGCAGCTAATTCTCAAATAAATACTAGAACTTTAAGTTGATTTTATGGTATGATAACTCTATTAGAATAGGGAGGTATTATCATGCCAAAGGACGTTACTGTTGAAAGTTTTGAACTTGATCACACTATTGTAAAAGCACCTTATGTCCGTCTTATTTCGGAGGAAGTTGGACCCAAAGGAGATATCATCACAAACTTCGATATCCGTTTGATCCAACCTAACGAAAATAGTATCGATACAGGTGGTCTTCATACTATCGAACACCTACTCGCTAAACTGATTCGTCAACGTATCGATGGACTTATCGATTGCTCACCATTTGGTTGCCGTACAGGTTTTCATATGATTATGTGGGGCAAACAAGATCCTACGGAAATTGCCAAAGTTATCAAATCTAGTCTTGAAGCTATTGCTAACGAAATTACTTGGGAAGATGTTCCAGGAACTACCATTGAATCTTGTGGAAACTACAAGGATCACAGCCTTCATTCAGCTAAGGAATGGGCTAAACTAATCCTTGAACAAGGCATCTCAGACCAGGCCTTCGAACGTCATATCGTTTAAAAAACATTGGGAGTTATATCCCAATGTTTTTTAATATTTTCTAAAACGTTGATAACGCTCTTCAAGCAAGTTTTCTGTTGATGATTGGCTTAATTCTGCCAATTCATCTATGATGGCTGCCTTAATCGCTTCAATAATTTCACTAGTAAAGTAACCACGTTCTGGGATAACCTTGTCAACGATTCCCATATTGAGTAACTCGCCTGATGTAATCTTCATCAACTCTGCTGCCTCTTCTGCACGTGAACCATCTTTCCAGAGAATCGTCGCAAACCCTTCTGGACTCAAAATAGAGTAAATGGTATTTTCAAGCATCCAAACCTTATCAGCCACTGCCAAAGCAAGAGCTCCCCCAGAACCACCTTCACCAATAATAATGGCAATAATTGGAACTTTAAGGTCACTCATCTCCATAAGGTTACGAGCAATTGCCTCACCTTGTCCACGCTCCTCTGCACCAACACCAGGATATGCACCTGCCGTATTGATAAAAGTAATGACTGGACGACCAAACTTTTCAGCCTGCTTCATAAGACGAAGAGCCTTACGATAGCCCTCTGGATGAGGCTGACCAAAGTTACGATTTAGATTATCTTGTAGGTTCTTACCTTTTTGAATACCCACCACAGTTACGGCTTGGCCTTTTAAGCGACCAATACCACCAATAACGGCACCATCATCACGGAAGTTACGATCACCATGCAGTTCGATAAAATCATCAAAAATCCCTTGGGCAAAGTCCAAAGCAGCCAAACGGCCTTGATCACGCGCTTCTTTTAAAATACGTGTTACGTCGCTCATTGAACACCTCCATGGAATGATAAGAGTGTGGCAATAGTATCAGCCAACTCTGTACGTTTGACAATAGCATCAACAAATCCATGTTCTTTAAGGAACTCAGACTTTTGAAAACCATCTGGCAAAGTCTCACGTACAGTATTTTCAATCACTCGACGACCCGCAAAACCAATTAAGGTTTGTGGCTCAGCCAAGATAATATCACCTTCCATAGCAAAACTTGCTGTAACCCCACCAGTTGTCGGATCTGTCAACACCGTTAAGTACAGAAGACCTGCATTTGAATGACGTTTTACTGCTGCTGAAATCTTAGCCATTTGCATCAAGCTCATGATTCCTTCTTGCATACGGGCACCACCAGATGCTGTAAAGATAACAACAGGAAGTTTTTCTTCAATGGCATGCTCAAAAAGTCTTGTGATTTTTTCACCAACTACAGTTCCCATTGATGCCATGATAAAGTGAGAATCCATGATTGCTAAGGCAGTCTTTTGACCCTTGATGGTCGCAACACCAGTCACAACGGCTTCATCAAGTTCTGTTTTTTTCTTGGTTGCTGCCAATTTCTCCATATAGCCTGGGAAATTCAATGGATTTTCAGTTTTAATGCCTGTAAACAGTTCTTGGAAAGAACCTTCATCAACTGTTAAATCCAGACGTTCCTTTGCTGAGATACGGAAAGTATAAGAACAATTTGGACAAATCTTAGCTTGTCCCAAGTCCTTTTGATAAATAGCCTGTTTACATCCAGGACATTTGGCAAAAAGCTCATCTGGAACTTCTGGAACTTGGTGATCAACCCCATTACGTACAGAACGGTTAGGATTGATACGAATATACTTTTCTTTTCGATCAAATAATCCCATAAACTCTATTCCTCACGATTCTGGTATGCTGGTAGGAAAGTTTCCATCAAGAATGATGTATCATAATCCCCAGCAATAACGCTACGATCTGAAATTAAATCCAACTGGAAGTCAGCATTTGTCACAACTCCATCGATTTCAAGCTCGTAAAGAGCACGTTGCATCTTCATGAGTGCCTCAAATCGATTTTCTCCATGAACAATGATTTTAGCAATCATTGAATCATAGTAAGGTGGAATCGTATAGCCTGGATAGACAGCACTGTCCACACGAAGGCCAACACCACCACTAGGTAAGTAGAGATTGCTAATTTTCCCTGGACTTGGTGCAAAGTTGAACTTAGGATTTTCCGCATTGATACGACACTCAATGGCATGTCCTTTGATTTCAATATCATCTTGAGCCACAGATAATTTTTCACCTGCGGCAATACAGATTTGTTCTTTAACAATATCCACACCACTTACAAATTCAGTAACTGGGTGCTCAACTTGAACACGGGTATTCATTTCCATAAAGTAAAACTGACCTGATTTTTCATCAAGAAGAAACTCGATAGTACCCGCATTTTCGTAATTAACCGCCCTAGCAGCACGGACAGCCGCAGACCCAATTTCATGACGAAGTGTCTTACCAATGGCAACTGAAGGTGATTCTTCCAAAACTTTTTGGTTATTACGTTGAAGAGAACAGTCACGCTCACCTAGGTGGACAATGTTTCCATAGCTATCTCCCAAAATTTGAACCTCAATATGACGAGCTGGGTAAATAACTTTCTCAATATACATTGCCCCATTACCAAATGCTGCTTTAGCTTCCTGTGACGCAGATTCGAAGGCAGGAGCCAACTCTTCTTCAGTGTTGACCTTACGAATTCCTTTACCACCACCACCTGCAGAAGCCTTAAGCATCACTGGGTAACCAAGACGATTGGCAACTTCTAAAGCTTCTTCAGCAGTAAAGACTTCACCATCTGAACCAGGAATAACGGGAACATTAGCCTTTATCATCTCTGCACGAGCATTGATTTTATCACCCATCTTGTCCATCACTTCACCTGAAGGACCAATAAACTTGATGTTCATTTCTTCACAGAGAGTAGAAAATTTAGAGTTTTCACTCAAAAATCCAAACCCTGGGTGAATAGCTTGTGCACCTGTTACAATGGCTGCTGACAAGACACGGTTCATATTCAAATAAGAATCAGTTGATTTTGCCGGACCAATACAGATAGCTTCATCAGCAAGCATTGTATGGAGAGAATCCTTATCCGCTTCAGAATAGATAGCAACCGTTTGGATTCCCAATTCACGCGCTGCACGGATAATACGAACTGCAATTTCACCACGATTGGCAATCAATAATTTTTTAAACATAAAACAAGATAACATCAGACGTTTTTATGATAGTCTGTGTTGATTTCCTTTCTATGTGATAGGCCAATATCTAAAGAAAAATCCTTTCCGACTGTCGCCAGAAGGATTTTCACAAAACATTAGCTTCCAATAGCAAAAGTCAAAGTACCTGATGCAGCAAGTTTACCATCGACTTCAGCCTTAGCTTCAACAACAGCAATTGTTCCACGACGTTTAACAAACTTAGCTGTCATCACAAGTTGGTCCCCTGGGACAACTTGTTTTTTAAATTTAACCTTATCCATACCTGCGTAAAAGACTAACTTGCCTTTATTTTCAGGTTTTGACAATTCAAGAACACCAGCAGTTTGCGCAAGTGCTTCCATGATGAGAACACCTGGCATAACTGGGTATTGTGGGAAATGCCCATTAAAGAAAGGCTCATTGATAGTAACATTTTTAATAGCTGTAATTTCGTCTTCTGAAACTTCTAAAACACGGTCAACCAAAAGCATTGGGTAACGGTGTGGCAAAGCCTCACGAATAGCATTAATATCAATTGTCATTTGATGCGTACCAATCCTTTTCCGTAGTCAACGACTTCTTCATTTGCTACCAAGATTTCAGTGATAACACCATCTTTAGGTGCAGGCACTTCATTCATGACCTTCATAGCTTCAACGATAAGAAGTGTTTGGCCTTTCTTAACTGTATCGCCAACAGAAACAAAGGCTGGTTTTTCAGGCGATGGTGACAAGTAAGCCACACCGACAAGTGGACTTTCAACCACTTCTCCTTCAGCAGCTTGACCTGGTGCAGAAGCTTCTTCAACTGGTGTTGATGGTGTTTCAACAGCAGCAGGTGCTGCTACTGGAGCAACTGGAGTCTGAGGAGCTGGTGCAACCACTTCTACTGTAGGAGCTACCGGGGCAGCTGTTACTGAACTTGTTTGATTCTTGCTCAAGTTCAACTCTTCACCATTGTTTTTGTATGAGAACTCACGTAAAGTTGAGGCATCAAATTGAGCCAATAAACCCTTAATTTCAGAGATATTCATGAATTAGCCCTCCCAACGTTTAAAGGCAAGAACGGCGTTGTGTCCGCCAAAACCAAAGGTATTTGAGATTGCATACTCAATATCAGCTTCTTGACCTTCACCGTAGACAACATTCGCTTCAATGTAGTCAGACAATTCTTTTGTACCAGCAGTTTTTGGTACATAGCTGTGACGAATAGCTTCGATTGTTGCAATCGCTTCAACGGCACCAGCAGCACCAAGTAAGTGTCCTGTAAATGATTTAGTAGATGAAACTGGGACTTCTTTACCAAGTACAGAAACGATAGCACCACTTTCACCTTTTTCATTGGCAGGTGTTGATGTCCCATGTGCATTGACATAATCAACATCTTCAGGCTTGATACCAGCTTCATTGATAGCCAATTTAATGGCTTTAGCCGCACCTGAACCGTCTGGTGTTGGTGTTGTCATATGGTAGGCATCACAGTTTGATCCGTAACCAACAATCTCAGCCAAGATATTAGCACCACGTTTTTGCGCATGTTCCAAGCTTTCAATAACGAGAACTCCAGCACCTTCACCCATAACAAAACCATTACGGTCTTTATCAAATGGAATTGAAGAACGTTCTGGATCTTCTGTTGTTGAAAGAGCTGTAAGAGCATTAAAACCACCAATACCAATCTTAGTGATTGAAGCTTCAGCACCACCAGCCAAGACAACATCGTGCAAACCAAATTTAATTTCACGGAAGGCCTCACCAATAGCGTCATTGGCAGAAGCACAAGCAGTTGTTACTGATTTACATACCCCTTGAGCACCAATCTTAAGAGCAATGTTACCTGCACCCATGTTTGAGAGAGCTTTAGGAATAAACATTGGCTTGATACGTTTCATACCACGTTCATGCATGCGGATAATTTGATCTTCAAGTTCTTGCAAACCACCGATACCAGATGACACAATAACACCAACACGGTCACGATTTTCTTCTTCCATGTTAAGTCCTGAACTCTCTAGGGCATCCATAGCAGCATAGATCGCATAAAGTGAGTAAGTATCCATACGATTCGTATCTTTTTTCACAAAATATTTATCGAATGGGAAGTCTTGAATCTCACCAGCATTAAAAACTGGGATTTCAGAGGCATCAAACTTAGTAATTGGTTTGATACCGATTTTACCGTCATGAAGACTGTTCCAAAATTCTTCTGGTGTATTACCGATTGGTGAAGTTACACCGTAACCTGTAACAACAACACGATTTGTAGACATATATATTCTCCTTTTGTCGGATGGATATTCAAATAAATAATTATTGATAATTGACAAGTAATTATTGCATGGTCATACCGCCATCAATAGCGATTGTTTGACCCGTAAGATACTCTTGCCCTGCCAAGAAAGTCGCAACTTCTGCCACTTCTTCTGCCTGACCAATACGTTTCATTGGCACTTGAGCAATCATAGCGTCTTTCATTTTCTCTGGGATTGCATCAGTCATATCAGACTCAATGAAACCAGGCGCAATAGCATTAACACGAACACCACGAGCTGCAACTTCACGAGCTACTGATTTAGTGAAACCAATCAAACCAGCTTTTGAAGCTGCGTAATTAGCTTGACCAACATTTCCCATAAGACCTACAACAGATGACATATTGATAATGGCACCTTGACGGGCCTTAGACATAGGTTTCAAAACTGCTTGCGTCATATTGAAAGCACCAGTCAAGTTGATTTTTAAAACGCGTTCAAAATCTTCTTCAGTCATTTTAAGCATCAGTTTATCATTAGTGATACCAGCGTTATTTACTAAAACATCAATGCTACCGAGCTTTTCAGTCGCCTCTGTAACCATACGCTTAGCATCTTCGCCATTAGAAATATCACCTGAGATACCAATAACTGATACACCATAGTCCGCAAATTGTGCTAGTAAATCATCAGAAATTTCTGAACGTCTATTCAAGACAACATTAGCACCTAGACTCGCAAATTTGTGCGCCACAGCTAATCCAATTCCACGTGTTGAACCTGTTACAAAAACATTTTTATTCTTAACTTCCATGTTTACCTCGTTTTAAGCATTAAGAAAGACCTCAAGGCTCGCTTGATCTTCCACATTATGAGTTGGTAGGCTTTTATCAATTTTTTTCAAGAAGCCTGACAAGACTTTCCCAGGACCAATCTCAACCACTTCATCAACCCCAAATTCTTGAATCGTCGCAATTGAATCGTAAAATCGTACAGGTTCTATGACCTGACGTGCTAAAAGCGCTTTGATTTCTTCTGACTTCATGATTTTAGCTTTTGTATTTCCAACCAAAGGAAGATTAAAATCCTTAAAGGATACTTTCTCAAGTTCTTCTGCTAGATTTTGACTAGCTGACTTAAGTAGGGCTGTGTGGAAAGGTCCTGAAACCTTAAGAGGAATCAGACGTTTAGCACCAGCTTCTTTAAGTAATTCCACAGCATAATCAACTGCCTCAACTTCACCACCAATCACAATTTGTGCTGGAGTATTATAGTTAGCAGGAGTTACCACACCCTTTTCGGAAGCTTTCTGACAAATCTCTTCAATCAAACTTGGGTCTGTATTCATGACAGCAACCATTTTTCCACTTCCAGCTGGAGCTGCAGTTTCCATGAACTCACCACGTTTAGCAACCAAGGCTACTGCATCTTCAAATGAGAGGGCACCAGCCGCCACTAGAGCAGAATATTCCCCAAGAGAAAGGCCAGCAACAATATCAGGAGTGATACCATTTTCTGCTAAGAGACGATAAATAGCTACTGACGTTGTCAAAATAGCTGGCTGTGTGTAACGTGTTTGATTAAGCCTTTCTTCGTTAGAATCAATCAATTCACGCAAATCATAACCTAAAATACGACTAGCTGTATCAAATGTTTCTTTGACAATTGGATAAGCCACATACAAGTCGCTTGCCATACCCAATTTCTGGGCTCCTTGACCAGCAAATAAGAAAGCACGTTTTGTCACTATCCTAATCCTTTCGACGTTTTTAGACGTTTACATCTGCCCAACGAGCAGCTTCTTCTTTAATTACCTTAGCAGCACCTGTGTACAAATCTTCCAAGATTTCTGCACAAGTTTCTTCTTTACGAACAAGACCTGCAATTTGGCCAGCCATAACTGAACCATATTCCACATCTCCATCAACAACGGCATTACGAAGTGCACCTGCACCAAGTTCCTCAATTTCCTCTTGAGTTTTCTTACCAGCCAAGAAATCTTTTTCAGCCTGATTGTACTCTGTAGCCAATTTATTCTTAATAGCACGAACTGGATGTCCCACAACAGAGGCAGATATAACGGTATCAATATCTTTGGCCTTCAAGATTTTATCTTTGAAGTTTTGGTGAGCATTTGATTCTTTGGCAACAACAAAACGTGTTCCGACTTGAACGGCATCTGCTCCCAACATAAGTACCGCTGCCATACCATGACCATCAGCAACACCACCAGCACCAATTACAGGAATAGAAACTGCGTCTGCAACCTGACGAACCAAGGTCATAGTTGTTAATTTTCCAATATGACCACCAGCTTCCATACCTTCCGCAACAAGGGCATCTGCTCCTAGTTTTTCCATACGTTTAGCAAGTGCCACTGATGGAATAACTGGAATAACTGTGATACCCGCTTCATGGAGACGTTCCATATATTTACCTGGATTTCCTGCACCAGTTGTAACAACTTTTACACCTTCTTCAATAACAAGGTCAACAATATCGTCAGCGAATGGCGACAAAAGCATAATATTCACACCAAATGGTTTGTCAGTGATTTGTTTCACTCTATCAATATTAGCTTTTACCACTTCTTTAGGGGCATTACCTCCACCAATAATTCCGAGTCCACCAGCATTTGAAACGGCTCCAGCCAAGTCACCATCGGCAACCCAGGCCATACCACCTTGGAAGATTGGATATTTAATTCCTAACAGTTCTGTAATACGAGATTTCATTTTTCACCTTTTTTCGATTTTCTAATCAAATAAATAGTTTAATTATCAAAGTAATTGTATAAACAAAGGAGAATATCCCTAATAAGAATATTCTCTATATCCTGCTTATTTAGTTTTTTCTTCTACGTAAGCAACAAGGTCACCAACAGTGTTAAGACCTTCTTCAGTCTCGATTTGAATATCGAATTCATCTTCAATTTCTGAGATAACTTGGAATACGTCAAGTGAATCAGCATCAAGTTCGTCAAAAGTAGTTTCTACTTTTACTTCTTCTGCATCTTTCCCTAGTTCTTCAACGATGATTTCTTGTACTTTTTCAAATACTGCCATTTTACATTCTCCTTTAAGATAAATATATTTCTCATAATCTATGCTGGTGCATAATTATATAACTAAATTTTAACAATTAGACTGCCCCATGTCAAACCCCCACCAAAACCTGATAGTAGAATTGTTTGACCGCCGCCTAATTTAAGGATCCCATTCGCTAAGTTTTCAGAAAGCAAAATCGGGATACTTGCCGCACTGGTATTACCATAAGACATCATGTTTGCCAAGAATTTATCACGACTAACGTCAATTTTCTTAGCCATAATATCCAAAATACGAATATTAGCTTGATGAAGAAGGAAGTAATCAGGTTCTCCTTTTTCTTCGACCAATGCTTTAATGCTCTTCGAAACAGTCTTCACAGCAAAATCAAAGATTGCTTTACCATCCATTTGCATATAGGGATTAAGCTGCTCAGTACCATCAGAATAAGGTGAGATAACTGCAGAAGCTCCCGACTCAAGACCTCCCTTGCTACCGTCGGTATTTAAAGATTCACCAAAGAAATGTTCTTCTTCAGATTCTTCTAACAAAACACCGCCAGCACCATCTCCGAAAAGAACTGCTGTTGTACGATCAGACCAGTCTAATGTTTTTGAAAGAACTTCAGCACCAATGACTAAACCTTTTTTGTAAGCGCCTGACTTTATTAACTTTTCTGCAGTTGCCAAAGCAAAGACAAAACCACTGCATGCCGCAGTAATATCAAAAGCAAAGGCATTGACTGCTCCAATTGTTCCTTGAACACGCGCTGCCACTGATGGCATCGAGCTATCAGGAGAAATCGTTGCAACTAAAACAAAGTCTAACTCTTCGGGAGATAATCCCGACTTTTCCAACAGCTGAAAAGCAACATTGGTAGCTAAATCACTCGTATTCTCATTTAATGAGATGCGACGTTCTTGAATCCCTGTACGTAAGCGAATCCACTCATCACTGGTATCCATGATTTTAGATAGGTCATCATTGGTCACGACCTGAGCAGGTGCATAATGGGCAACCTGACTAATTTTTGCAAATGCCATTATTTCAACTCCTCAAGAAAGGCGTGGAGATTTTCTAATCCCTTGCTCATAATCTTTAATTCCTCGTCGTTAAAACCTTCTGTAATCCGCATCACCATTGATTTATGGAAACGTCGGTGAAGACGATATACCAGACGACCTTTTTTAGAAAGCGATAGATGAACCACACGACGATCAACAGATGAACGTGAACGAATAATATATCCTTTCTTTTCAAGCTTATTGAGAGAAGTTGTTACAGTACCGAGGGTTAACATAAGTTCTTTAGCCACAGCACTCGGTGTCGTATCTGGATGTGTACCGATCACATCAATGGTATGCATTTCCTTGAGGGAAACATCATTAAACTTTGAATTTTTCAAACTTGCTTCTTCGATAATAACGACGTTATTAAAAATATCAACAAGATAGCCATCAATTTTATCGTAATTCACACCAGACTCCTCTCAATAAGCTTTGATTATCAAATTATATCAGACTCAAACTAATTTAGCAAGTCGAATTAGAAAAACTTACTTTCAATTTCAGAAAATAAATTCATTTCCCTTGAAACTTAGGACGACGACGTTCACTATAAGCACGAACCCCTTCCTTGAAATCTTCTGTAAATGCAAGTGATTTCTGCAAATCAAGTTCTAACTTGGCATAGTTTTCCCAACCTGCAAATTCAGATTCCCAAACCATTTCTTTAATTGCTTTAAATGAGTTTACTGAAGAACGATTCAATTTCTTAATTAATTGGTTAACAGTTTTTTCAAGTTTTTCTGATTCAACAACTTTATAAGCAATTCCCCAATCCAAGGCTTTGTCAGCAGACACAGGTTCTCCAGTCATCGTAATTTGAGTCGCACGATTAATCCCAATTGAACGTGTCAGAAGGTAAAGTCCGCCAGCATCAGGGGCCAAACCAACACCCACAAAAGCTTGAATAAATTTAGCTTTTTCAGATGCAATTGTGAAGTCTGCTGCAACAGCTAAGTTAGCTGCGGCACCAGCACAAGGACCATCTACAACCATGATAACAGGTTTAGGCAATTTTTTTAGAGAAAAGGAAATTTCATTCACTTGCTCAGCAATACGAACCAAAGATTGTACATCATCTACGGCAACCGCTTTTTGCATTTGATCAAGGTCTCCACCAACAGAAAAGACTTTCCCATTAGCATTGATAACCAAGAACTTCACAGTTGCATCTTGACCTGCTTCTTCGATTGCAGCCATAATCTCATCGCAAACTGGAATGTTAAATCCATTTTGCACTTCAGGGCGATTGAGAGTTAATGTTGCCACTCCCTCTTCAACACTATAAAGAATTGTTTTGTAAACCATTTTAGCACTCCTTCCGATAACTAGTTCCTATATGAAGACCGCATAATATTTGATTTTTATCACATTTTTATTTGATGAATAGATAATTTGATAGTCAAATCATTCACCATTATTTTCTAGTATACCATAGTCAACATAAAGGTCAACATAAACTTAAGTTTTTTAGTTAATATATAAAAACACCGAACATTGAAAACTCGGTGTTCCCTTTCACTTTAATAAATCTAAAACATCTTTAAGACTGTCTATCAAGCCATTTGCAGCCTCTTGATCCATGCCAAAACGATTATCCTTAATCGCCCAAACCTCAACGCCTGCAGCTACTCCAGCAGCAATCCCCTTTTCACTATCTTCGATAATTAGAGCTTTATTAGCTTCCACTCCTAATTGCTTCAATGCGGTTAAATAAATCTCCGGATTGGGTTTACTTTCTTTGAATTCTTCTCCAGAAAGCACCACATCAAAGAAACCTTGCAAATGGTTTTCTTCCAAAGCTCTTAGGATATCTGCTTTCACTGAGCTAGAGGCTAAACCTATTTTTAATCCTCGAGATTTGACTTCATTCAAAACCTTTAAAACATCAGGAAAAATCAACTTTTTATAAGGTAGGGGATGATTTTCCTTATATGCGTTATACTCTTCCTGTAAGGTTGAGACATCCCACTTATCATAATCATCTCTTAAAATATTTTCCCAAACCCGTTTGGTGTTACCTCCTATAAAGAAAGATGGAGCTAAATGGTCTATAGATATTCCCTTTTGGCTTAAGAAGCTAGCTCGTCGATCATAATAATACTTTTCCGTGTCAAAAAGGACACCATCCATATCAAAAATAATTGCCTCAACCACTGGAGTTTCTCCTTTTTTTATTTTATTGTACCATAATCAAAGTAAATCGTACTGGCTTTAAAAACAATGTGACAAATTGTCAGAATTTTGCTATAATTGTAGAGTAATTTAAATTTTTTGGAGAACATATGAAAGTCATCAAATTCGGTGGAAGCTCACTCGCTTCAGCTACACAATTAGAAAAAGTCTTAAACATTGTCAAATCTGATCCTGAACGTCGTTTCGTCGTTGTTTCTGCACCTGGTAAACGTAACGATGAAGATACTAAAGTAACAGACGCTTTGATTAAATACTACAAACACTATACAAAGGGTGCTGATGTTAAAGCTGACCAAGAATGGATTATTAACCGCTACCAAGCTATGGTTGATGAACTAGGTTTTAAGTCAAAAGAGATGGTAAAAATTGCCAAAGCTATTACTGACCTCGCTACGCTTCCTATCGAGGATAACGATTTCCTCTATGATACTTTTCTAGCAGCGGGAGAAGATAATAATGCTAAGCTGATTGCTGAGTATTTCCGCAACAATGGTATCGAGGCACGTTATGTGCATCCTCGCCAAGCTGGTATCTTTGTCTCAAACGAACCTGGAAATGCCCGTATTCTTCCAGGAGCCTACGATAAACTAGAAGAACTTCGTAAATCAGATGAAGTACTTATTATTCCTGGGTTTTTTGGTGTTACCACTGATAATCAAATCTGTACCTTCTCACGTGGAGGTTCTGACATCACTGGTTCTATCGTTGCGGCTGGAGTTAAAGCAGACCTTTATGAAAACTTCACTGATGTAGACGGTATTTTTGCTGCCCACCCTGGTGTGGTTCACGAGCCTCATTCAATCCCAGAATTAACCTACAAGGAAATGCGTGAATTAGCATATGCTGGTTTTTCAGTCTTGCATGATGAAGCTCTTCTTCCTGCCTACCGTGGTAAAATTCCATTGGTTATTAAAAACACTAACAATCCCGAGCACCCAGGTACACGTATCATTCTAGAACACAAGGGTGCAATTGTACCTGTTGTAGGTATTGCGAGCGATGACAAATTTGTCAGCATTAACATGACTAAATATCTTATGAACCGCGAAGTAGGTTTTGGTCGTAAGGTGCTCCAAATCTTGGAAGATTTAAATATTCGTTGGGAACACATGCCTTCTGGAATTGATGATCTCTCTGTCATTATTCGAGAACGTGAACTTACCCCAATCAAAGAACAAGAAATCCTCTCTTACTTGACACGTGAACTTGGTGTTGATGAAGTTGAAATTGAACATGGCCTTTCTATCCTCATGATTGTTGGTGAAAATATGAAAGACCACATCGGTGTTACAGCGACAGCAGCCAAAGCACTCTCTGAAAAACACATTAACCTTGAAATGATTTCTCAGGGGTCAAGTGAAGTTTCGGTCATGTTTGTAATTGAAACTGAACAAGAAAAAGAAGCTGTTAGAGCACTTTATGATGCCTTCTTCCGTAATAAAGACTAATTTTCTACCAGTTAGTTTAACAAAAAGCTCCAAGGGCTGAATAAGTGTAGCAATAACTGTATGATACAGTAGCTAATTGTTCAAGATGAGGTTGAGGTATAAATCTTTCAAAGTAACTTTCCCTTTATCTACAGGTTTAAACAGAACTATGAGTCCTTTTTCTTATAGGCACGGACATAGTCTCCTTTAGATAAAATAAGATTCACTTAGTGAATTAGTTTATCAACTGTTCCCATATAACAAGAAACGAATAAAAGTGAAACAAAAGGACTTAGCCCTGTGCAACACAGGACTAAATCCTTTACTTAAAATAATGGCCTAACTTTAAAAAAATCAGTAAAATTCAATCAATTATTCTAATAATTCTCCTTTTTTTTAGAAATAAAACCAAGTAAACCTAGTACAAAGACACCAATTGCACTTAAAAGATTAGAATTTGAACCTCCAGTATTTGGCAATTGGTTCACCGCTTCTTTAGCTGAATAAGACGATTGAGAAGAAGTGCTTTGTTTTAGTGTAGTTAATGTTGGAACATTTGTTACTGCTTTATATCCAACAATATTACCTTTATCATCAACAATAGCAACAGATGTAGAGTCACTTCTTTTGACTTCTTCATATTCTTTCTTAATTTTAACTTCACGCTCAGCATCTTCTTTTGATTTCAGATAAGCTTTATAAGCACTATACACAGCTTCGTACTGTTTTTTAGCCACTTCTTCTTTTTCTTTTGCATCTTCCAATGCTTTTAAATCTGATTCTAAATCAGCTTTAGCTTTTGCTAATTTTTCATCAGCTTTTTGGGAAAGTTGTTTAGCATCTTCTAAAAGTTTTGGCGCATTAATTAAATTTTGTAGGGTTTTCTTAGCCGTTTCTAGATCAACCTTAGCTTTAGAAAGAACTATTTCTGATTTTCTAACATTTTCAATCGTTACCTTTTTAATCTCCGTTAAACGAATTAATTCAGATTTTTGTTTTTCTAATTCTGTTTCAGCATTCTTTAATTCAGATTTTTGTTTTTCCAACTCTCCTTGAGCAGTTTTCAAAACATTTGCTTTCTCTTTATTTGGTTTTTCTAATTCTGCAACTCTTACATTAGCTTCAGTCAGAGCAGCAGTTGCAATCTCTAATACAGATTTAGCCTTCTCCAATTGTTTATTATACACATCTAATGTAGAAGTTAAAACATCTTCAGATTTCTTTTGTTCATCGTTAAACGTATCTAATACATTTTTAGCTTTCTCAAACTCTGGGTTCTTTGTATGTATAGTTTCTTTCCATACATAAACAAAAGTAGTTTTGGGCAGAAATTTAACACGTTTTCCATTATAGTAAAATTCTGAATGGCTCATGTCTGAATCCTTATTTTCTGCATCAGCTAAAAAGTAAACACTTAAGTGACTACCTTCTTTAGTACGATAAACTGGAACATCAGGGGCGTCAGTGACAAATTGTAAAGTTCCGTATTGTGATTTGTCATTAGAAGAACTTCCTACAGCCATACCTGTACCAGAAGCCGAAAGCAATGGAATTCTATGTCCGTAATTCATAGGACTAGCTTCAGTTGGACTCGTAGTTCCATAGTGTGATGCATTGGAATAATCATTAAAATAAGACAGCACTTTTTTGTAAGCAAGTTCTTTTTCACTAATAGTATCTTCGTGTTGCAAAGATCCACCAGATGCATTTTCTGTACTGTCATGCAACCCAAAATCTTCTATTTTCAAATTAGTTGCATGGCTTAATTCGTCTTTTGCAAGCATTTCGTCTGAGCGAGCTTTTGCATATTTCAATGCCTTATCAGTCACTTCAGGAACTGGAATATCAATTCCATTAATTTTACGTAATTCAACTAAATAATTACGAACTTCTTCAGATACCTTTTTATAGTCAATTACGTGAGGTTTTTCGTAGTCTTCTTTTGATTTCACCTCAATAATTTCCGTTTTTTCACCATTGAATTCTACGTCTTCGTTAGCTACAATATAGTATGTTTTACCGTCACTATCAACAAATGAGTTTGAAGTCAACGCAGAAGTTTTTGATTGACTTTTAGGAACTTCATTTCTTTTTAATTCATGAGTAATGACTTTGGTTAAGAATTCAGGACCAGCATTCTTCAATTCATTTTCCAAAGTTAAACGTTTCTTCGCTCCAGATTCTTTCAAAGCAATTAATTCTCTGTTAGCTTCTCCTACTTTATTTGTTAAATCATCAACATACTTTTTAGCAGTAACTTTCTTCTCATCTAATTGTTTAGCTTCTTGTTGTGCTTTTAATAAAGTAGCAGAATCAAAAGCAGCTTCTGCTTTTTTTACATCAGCTTCTGCTTTGCGAACATCAGTGGCTTCGTTCAAAACTTTTTTCTTTGCATCATCTACTTTTTCGTTTTGTGCCTGAATAGCTATATCAGCTTTTTCATCAACTTTCTTACTTTCGCTCAAGATTTCCTCAGATCTTGCAACATTCTCTTCTTTGGTTTGAATATCAGCTTCTGCTTTTTTCTTTTCTTCTTCAGTAGCTTTAGAAACCAATTCTTCTGCATATTTTACAGCCGAAGAAGCGTCCTTACTTTCTTTGTCTAAATTTGTTACTATTGCTTCAGATTCTTTCACTTTAGTTTCAGCAGCTTCAGAATTTTTCTGAGCCTCAACTAGTGTTGTTTCTGCCTGTTTTAATGATTCTTCAGTTGGAACCACTGTTTTCCCAGTTTCAGATTGCGTCATGTTAGAAGTAACCTGATCTACTGTAGCTGTTTCATCAGCTTTTACGCTATTAGATCCAACAATTGCAGTTACTGGTGCAGAGGCTGATACCGACGTATCAGTGTTTTCATCTGCTTGTGCACTTGTACCAATCATGACTAAGGTACTAAGTAACACCGAACAAACCCCTATATTCAATTTTCGAATTGAAAATCGACTTTTCTTTTTGTTGAATAAATCGTTAGACATTATTCTTCTCTACAATTGGAAATCTCACTATCCAATTGTCCTTTCTAAATAATACTCTAATCCCCTTTCATTATATTATCACAAAAATGTAAAATTTCAACAAAGAATGTAATCTAATTATTATTTTCTATTTTTATAATGTTCCTATTGTTATGTTATTAATAATTTCTATTATTCTCTTATATTTGTTCTATAAAAAATCCCGAATTGCCAAGTTAAGTGCACCAGTTGTTATCTGATACCAAGTTGAAGAGGGGCTAGGCTGTTTGGGCTAGCCCAAACAGGGTTTTCGCCGTTTGATAGTTGAGTAGTCTTCTTGGTCTTTGGTTGATAGCTAAGGTCGCCTTAGCTAAATCCTCAGCTGTGAGAGTCTTGAGCGACTTACCTTTAGGAACGAACTCTCTAAGTAAGCCGTTGAAGTTCTCATTTGTCCCACGTTCGTATGAGGAGTAAGCATGGGCATAATAGATTTGAACACCTTCTAGCTCATTCAAGGCGGCAAATTCTGAACCGTTATCAGCCGTGATAGACTTAATAGGGTAAAGTCCCATCAACTCTTTAACAGCCTCATTGACAGTCGCAGCTGTCTTACCAGCCAGGTAAGCTGTAATAGCGTAGCGGGTTTTCCGCTCAACCAAAGTCAAGATGGAAGGTTCTCCAGCTTTCTGAGTCCCTAATACGGAGTCAATTT